>Ga0209667_1000006_pt1 | contig 205703 bp, 242 predicted proteins | sample SaaInlV_165m_DNA_2_FD_184682 | JGI IMG/M metagenome (GOLD analysis project Ga0209667, IMG submission 184682) | Marine microbial communities from expanding oxygen minimum zones in the Saanich Inlet - Saanich Inlet SI037_S3LV_125m_DNA (SPAdes)... | ecosystem: Environmental > Aquatic > Marine >... | reverse complement strand
TGGTCAGTCTGACATATTAAAGGGGTCAATCGGGTCGATTAAAGACCTACAAGCTGTCCTTAAAGAACAAGACAAACTCATCGACAAGACTCTTAGGGCAGGCGATGAGAAATCTGCAATGCGTATCATTACAGCCGCAAAGCAAGCTCAAGAAGCACAGGTTGAGGCGACTAACAATCTTAGAGAGGCAAAGGAAAAGCTCCTCAAATTAGATCAAGAGGGTAATGCAAAAGGGAGGGACGCACAGCTCAAGGTCGTTGGGAAAATCAATCAAGAAATAAACAAGTTGGCTAGAGAAGCTAAACTGATGCAGAAGAATGCCGCTGAGTTTGGTAAGGGGGCAGAGCATAGTCTCCTACAATACTCTAAAGTGCTAGAGAACCGAGAAGAGCGTATCAAAGAACTTGGTAAAACTGGTGCTATGATAGAAGAAAAGTTCTCTAACAGGTTTGAAGCGTCAGTTAGTGCTTTCACTTCGGGAGCTAAGGATCTTGAGAGTTGGGGTAACACTTTTGCAGGAGGTCTTAAATCATTAGGTGGGTTTTTATCTGAGAAAGCAGGTGAAGCAGAAGAAAAGGCGGGGGCAGGTAAAGGAAGTAAAGAGTTTGCGGATATGCTCGGTGGACTGTCTAAGGTAGTAAGTACGGTTGCTGTTATAGGTGGCTCAATCATGATGCTCGTAAAGCTCTTTCAGTTCGTAGAGGGAACTGTCCTCGAAGCAAATAAAGCTCTCTTAGAGGGTGGTGTGGCGATTGACGATATTAAATTAGGGACAGGAGACACACAGAAAAATCTTGAGAAAGTAAGAGACACCTTTAGAGATAAAGACTTTGCCAACGCTATGGGTATACCCCTTGCAGATACGATGGCTCTAGTGGCTGGTTTTAATAGTTTGAATATGGGTATCAAACAGTTTGGGGGTGAAGAATCAAGCATGGTGAAAATGAAAGAAGCCATGAAGTCAGCTAAGGGTATGGCTTTTGGTCTTGGTATCTCGATGGACGAAGCCCAAGGGTACATGGCTAAGTTTTCACATGACTTAGGGGTGTCTGCTAAAGACGGTTCTATTATTGGCAAAATGGCAGGAGACTTTGCCAACATTAGAGATATGGCTTTACAATCAAGCTACTCTACAGGGAACTTTTTCAAGAAGGTACAAGAACTCACTGACCAACTTGAGAACATGAACTACAGAACAAAAGAAGCTGGTACTTTATTCCTTAGATTCGCTTCTGTCCTTGGTAAGAGTGGACTAGATAAAGCTCTACAATCTCTGTTCTCTGGGTTCAGAAGTGAGGGATACCTTGAACAAATGAAGCGTAATATGCTGGCCAAGTCAAAGGAAGTCAAAAAGACATTAAAGGTAGAAGCGATTAAGTTTGGGAAATCCTTTAAGGAGTCTTTCGGGGGTGAGACTGGGAAAGGGGGCATGATGCAAAAACTTATGGAGGATAAAACGCTAGGTGCGGAAGATGAAGCAGATCTGATCAAAAAGTTAGCACATCTTGATAATAAGGGAAGACAGGACTTATTTTCGAGGATGAAAGAAGTAGGGGGGGAGGATGCAACTGGAGAGTTCACCGATCAACTATATAAGTTCATAAGGCTTGCTAGAGGTACAAAAGATAAAGCGACATCGGCAGAGGTGCAAGGTGCTCAAGAAGAGCAGGGGGCCTCGGCAAACTTAAAGACTAAGTTTTCTATGATCGAGTCTAGGATTGGAGACAAGGATTTAAATGATGCAGGCGTGGTTACAAAAGAAATGTTAACTAAGTTTGATGTCACTAAAGAGCAAATAGAAGCGTTCGCCCAACTTCAAACAACAATGAAGGGTGATATGAGGAAAGCCGAAGAAATCGCTAAGGTGGCTAATAAGGACGATAGAAAACTTACTTCAGAGGAAAAGACCTTCTTAGCGAAACAAGGGTTGGAAGCAAAAGACGGTAAACTTATTTCCTTATCAACTAAGACGGCTGTTGATAACTTCTCTGATTACTTGCAAGCACAAGACGAGGCTAAGTTTGAAGGACTCAAACCAGAAGAAGCGGCTAAAACCCAAGAGCAGTATTTATCTGAAGGAATCAAAGCAACTACCTCTGTATTCGATGTCTTGAATAACACGATAGCAGGGATCTTGAATGACATTTCGGGTGGGATATATAATATGGTGTCTTTCTTCTCTGGTAAGGGGGCTAATCCTGCTGAGAAACAGAACAGAAAAGATGCCTTAGAACTCGTGGGAGAGCGAGTCCAAGCTCTATCTGAGGAGAAAAAGTTAGAAGAAGCTAAGATTAAGGCTGAAAAAGAAAGACTCCACAGTTTGTCTTTTAAAAAGAAAATGGACGGTAAGGAGAAGAAAAAGTATGAGGCTGACCAAAAAGCACTAGCTCAGAAAGAAAAAGATCTAGTTGAGTTAAAGGCAAGAGAGGGTAGATCAAGAGAACAGTTAAGGAACTTGCAGACCACCTCGTATCATTTAGGAGTTGGAACTCAGACCAAAGAGGAAATGCTAAGATTGAGTGGCGACACAGCACTAAAAACAAGAGCGAGGACAGGTAAAGAGGAGGGTGCTTTAGGGGAAGCAGTGGATAAGATCGCTAAACAGTTTGCCCCTATCGCAGATATTATAGGAGGGGGTACGCATCGTGATCTTATGAAGTATATTACTACTACAAAGAGAGAAGAAATGTCTCCCGAAGTATTGAAATTTATGGCACAAAATGAAATGAGATTGGATCTTTCTTCTAAGGGTATGGCGATGGGTCAATCTACCAGGAAACTAATAGGGAAGGATAAGGAAGGAAAGGATAAAACTTTAGTTGAAGATGTATGGGATAAGGAGATTGGAAAAAACATAAGTGAAAAGGATGTAAATGCAGAACTATCGAAAGAGGCAGTCGCAGAGTTAAACGCTCCATTAAAGAAATCAGACCTCCAAAACCAAGCGAAGGTAGACGCTAAAGCAAGACAAGAGATAGAGGAAGAAACTGCAAAAAATGCGTATATTCAGGCCCAAAAAGAAATGGAAGATAAAGAGATACAAGAGATGCGAGATATGCTTGGTTTAGGTAAAGAGGCTTCCGCTGGAAAGGTCTATGACGCTTATCAAAAGAGAAAAGGAGAAGAGGGGATACAGCGTATGGTTAATAGTAGGGCTTTAACTGGCAATCAAGCGGCAAGATCTCTATTAGGCTTTAACTCTACACCTGCTACAGCAGGAACTCCTACAGCAGGTACTCCAGCAGGTAACACAGCAGGTACTCCAGCAGGTACTACAGCAGGTAACACAGCAGGTACTCCAGCAGAAACTAAAGCTAAAAAAATAGTAGCTAAAGCTAAAAAAAAGAAGGACTTTTGGCTTGATGGACGAGGCAATCTTTGGAGCATTGACCCTCAAGATCTCCCCTCCCCTTTAGGTGGTGGTGCAATGGCGATGACCAAACCAGGTGGGGCTGTCAATAACTATGTAGATCAAGCCATCTCTAAATATGGAGGTGGAGGTGGAGGTGGGAACTTTAACATCTCAATCACTGTTGATGGATCAAAGAACCCTGTGGACACTGGTCGTCAAGTTGTGAACGAAATCAAAAAAGCACAAGATAAAATCATGGGAGGGACTAGATGATTAAATCACCCATACCACATAAAGACATAGCCGATTCCAATCTAGGTATTAGACCTTTTGTCTTTGATATAGTCGCTCCCGATGGGGTTACCTCTTTGTTGCCCGATGATGTGAAGATGACCTTACACGCAAACCCGAAGAACATCTCATTCTCATACGAGAAGAAGCATGAGATTTCTCCCACGCTGAGTGGTTGGATTGAATACTATTGGGGAGATAACCCTACGACCATATCACTTGAAGCATCTAGTGGTGCTTTCATCAGACCCTATACTGGTCTAAGTGCAGTGACTGGCCCAGTAACAATCCCCCCTAACTCTCAAACATCGACAACTTACACTGATTTCATGGGTCCTCCACCACTTAAAGAAACAACTATCGGAACAAGTATAGGTGGCACAAGACGAGAGACAATCACTTATGATAAGTACCTCGACCTACTCGCTCTCTTTCATAACAATGGGTCGATCTATGATCAGACAGGTAGGGTCATCGTACAAGGTAAGATCAAGATGATCTTTGACGGAGGGGTATGGTTCGGGTGGTTTCAGTCTTTTAGTGTGACAGATGACGCAAACACACCTTACAGTTTTAATGTGAGTTTGGCGATGCAAGTGGAGAGGGAGTATCATGGAGTAAGAACTCAAATGCCTTCAGAAAGGTTTTAGTCATGGCTAAAGCAACAGTAGACACAAAGCCCTTTGTAGACTTACCAACCACAGAAGAGTTTATTTTATTCCCCGAAGATAATCCAGGGGCGATCCCTTTAGAACATGGTCGTATGGAACATTTAAGATCCATGTCTCCTTTTGTATTGAGGCTAAACCCACCTTACATTGGTGAGTATATAAAAAACCCTAGTGGTCAGCCTTTTAGTGGTGTCAGTCAGTCTAGGGGCAGGATTTCTTCAATGCAGAATAAAGAGGTGGCGATGTTCAAGCCTAATCTCCCTACTTACGCATTAAGACCAATAGATGGAGCGAGAAGAGATGAGAACAATGAGTTAAGACAAGATGCTGGGTTTACAGACCGAGATCAGATCCGTTCAATCATGGCACAACACAGGCGTATGTTAGACTTGCCCCCTATTGTATTTGCTATCAACCCTAACTCTATTTCTTTTAACTATACAGATCGGCAGAGTTATGGAGATGTAACTCGCTATGGTTTTATCTTTCATCGTTGGGGAGAGGAACAAACCGAGATCACAATCAACTGTACGATAGGTGCATTTATAGCAGGTAGAGATAAAGTAGAAGTACCAGACTTTGACGGGAACATTCAAGGCATATCTGGCTTACAATATGTGAGTCGCAGAGATAGTTTAGCGTTCAGAAATCTAACATCCATCCTCGCTTTATATAGGAACAGTGCGACTATTGTAGATCTTCTTGGTAGGTCGAGAGCTTATCATGCAGTGGGTACACAATGTATTCACTATGATGGACAGACTTGGGAAGGTCGTCTTAAGAGCATGGAGTATTCTTTAAGCGAAGATCAACCACATGGTGGGATTGAGTTTAGTATGAGCTTTACGGTGTTTAAGCACACCCAAGAGGGCTTTGAATATAAGTCTCATTTATTGCCTATGAAGCCACCTTCAGCGAGTGCCGATCAAGTGGGTAGCATAGGTCAGATGGGTGATGATCTCAGTGATATAGGAAGCAGTGCTAGTTCGATTGGTCAAAGTACCCTTGACGCTTTATCTTCTATAGCAGGCGATGTTGATCTAGGTGGCTTTTAAGGAGTTAATATGAAAGTAAGTAATAGACCATACGCAGGAAACTGGTCAGAAGACTTTGTAAATAAGTACCGAAAGACTCGTTCATGGACTCCCGATGCCATCGTTACTTTTAATGGTGAAACAACATTACCTGGTTGCCCAACTTGTAGGAACAAGATTGATTTCTCAAGATTCATCACTACAGTGAGTGCAAGTGGTGGGGTAGATGGATCTAACGGTTGTGATATATCTTTGAAGATCCCTTGGGCTTATGGAGACTCTGTATATAAAGACGGTAAGTTTATCCTCGTATCGGGGATTGAGGTTTTCGTTTATTATAGGGGATTCTTCCAAGTAAAAGAGCTTGCCTTAAAAGCTGACAATATAGACCTAGAGAATGGAGAAACATTATCAGCACCAGATACTGAGATTCGACCTTATTACCCTGTCTTTCATGGAGTCATATCGGGAGTTGATGTCTCACTAACGGACGGGGCGTATGATGTGTCTATATCCACGAGAAATATGCTCTCTTTTTGGGATAACCAACAGATCAATACACAGCAAGGATACTTTGCCGCTGATCCTACGATGTCTCGTGGTTCAGTTAATCTTAGAGGTCATGTATATACAGGGATGACCCCTCACCAAGTCATTTATGATTTGTTCTTAGATTCAGGAGGTAGTGCAGAGGGTACTGGTTTCGCTTTATCAAAGAAGTCGAACATTAAAGCGAGATCGGGTACAGGACCTCAGCTTTACTCATTGATGATTAGGTACTTAGAGCAACGATTCAAGAATGGTATGTATGGGCTTCGTATGTATGGTGCATCGGGTCGTATGTATTCAGCGATAGAGACACAGATCGTAGCGAATAAAACTGTGACTAAAGGTGAAAAGCAGGCTGAGTTTAGGGGAGTAATTAAACAACAACAGAAACCTTATTCACAAGAGAAAAGTAAAGGGATTTCTTTCTCTCGAATGGTTAAGGCTGGTTTGATAGCGTTTGAACATAACAACGCAACACAGGGTCGTGTTCAAAGGACAATGGACGCGAGGTTATTAGGTAAAGTAACAGAGAAAGATAAGAAAGGGTTGAGTGTTTTCCAACTAAAACCTTTCGTACCCGACTTAGGTTCATTTGGTCAAATCTCTTTCTTTGAGTCAAACATGGAGAGTAAGAAAAGCATAGCGAATCGTGTATGTGAAGCAACTGGCTATGAGTTCTACCAAGACATGGATGGAGACTTAGTATTTAAACCCCCTATGTACAACATGGATACCTCTTCTGATCGAGTCTATAACATTTACAGAGAAGATATAATCGACATTAGTTTTACCCATGCTGAACCCGAAGCGACTTATGTTACTATGAAGGGATCTCACTTTAGGAACTTTAATGGAGTCGCCCCTACAGGAGAATGGGGTGTTAAGGGTGTCTATGTGGACTACGCTTTGGTCGCCAAATATGGTTGGAAGGGTCAAGATTTTGACTCATCTTTTTACAGTAATGGAAGGCAAGCATACTATGCGGCGGCTGTAGAATTAGACAAGCAAAATAAGACGACAGAGGGGTGTAGTGTGACCATTCCTCTAAGACCCGAAATGAAAGCAGGATATCCTGTCTACATTGAGGAGAACGATTGCTATTATTATGTGGAATCAATCAATCATTCATTCAGTTATGGTGGCTCATGCACGACATCGCTTACCTTAACTTGTCAGCGTAAAAAGTTTATTCCACCAGGAGATGCTTCAGTTAAGTATAGGGATGATCCTTCTCGTGCAGTAGATCTAGGTCGCACCGAGTTACCCGAAAGATATATTTACAAGAGGTATGATCGAACAGATGAGGGTAGCAGACAAATTAATGCTCAATCACAAGACAGTGATGTTGCTTATAAAAAGATCACTGGATTCCCCAATGTGGTCATGGCTTTTGACCACCAGAACATTAGTCCAAGTATGTTGTTCTATACACCAGACTTCCATAACATAGGAGGTAAAAAACCAAAGGAGCGTGTGCGTTATAGGAACATGATTATCAATGAGGGTATGCGATTGGGTATTCTCAATGCAGAGCCTAATGTGGATCTTCGTAAAGGCCCTTGGTTTTTAATGGTCCCTTCAAGTGATGGGTCTGCACCAAGAAAAGTAGTGCTTCCTTTAGTGAAGGGTGAGATTGCAGGCACAGCAGAGTTAAAGACGATTACGGATAAATCTCGTAAGGACGCAGGGAATGCCGCATTGGCGATAGGGAAAGGGGGTCAATCCGCGAAGGTTGAAAAAGCAAGGAAAAAAGAAGCTAATAGATTGGAATCAGTACAGGGCGACATCCAGAAGGCAGTAGGTACAGCAGGTGTCTATGGTGAAGCAGGCACAAAGAAAAACCCCAACCCTACAGGGGAATCTAATACAGCTACGATCCTTGACCTTATTTACCTTATCCAATCACCACAGGGTCGTAATCCTAGCAACTCTCCCTTACAGAACTTGATGTCAGCTCTCTCGGATAAGAAATCGAGCTTTGTTCCGAAAGCACAGGGTTACTTTAGATACTATTCATCATCACACCCAAGTCCCGAACATCAAGGTCCAGAGTTGACTGAGTACAACATAGACACACAAAGAGAAGTTCCCGAACTTCGTTTCAATGACAATGTACCCGACACTGTTAAGGATAATGTAGTCAAGGCTAAACCCGATGGAGATGGGGATACCGTTGTCTTCGGCAATGATTCATCCACTCGTGGACAGATCGTTAGGGGTTTGATGACGAAAACAATGTATTCTAATGGTGTAGAGTATGTGCCGACTAAAGACATCACATCTTTGTCTTTTCAAGTTACTAGTCAATTCTCTGTAAGTAAGTCAAAAGGCCCTATACTTAAAATCTCACAGGTTTGGTTTCAAAGGAACTATAAACCAGGAACTGAGTATTGGGAGGGTTTGTATAGACATATTAAAGGTGCATTGCTTAAAGCAAAAAACTTCAATCAAAATACAAAGGCTGGTACTATCATTGAAAGATTCTTCAATGCATCAGCAGACCCTAAAATAGACAAACTGAAAGTACCTCTTCTTAGAATCGACTTTCCTGTAGCGAATTGGGATAGTGCAGAAGCAAGTGATTACTTTGCAAATGGTACAGAGATCTTTGCAGGAACAACGGAAACCTTAGCCTCTTCTAAAAAAAGTAAAAGTACAGGACTAGACATTAAGTTCCCTCCAACTGCTAAACGGAGTCGGGCGGGTAAAGTAGTCACAAATACAAACTCGTTGGCCAGCCACTTTGCTTCCGTCATCGTATATGCTCTTAGAAAGTTGACTAAAGAGAAAGTAAAGCTTGCGTACAATGAAGATAAATGGAAAGAGCTAACTGCAAACCCCACAGAAGCAAATGTCAAAACGCAAGAAGAGTTAATAACTGCGGTGAGGGGTTTTGTATATAGAACGATTAAACCAAATACGATCCTCCCTACAGCAGATTTGGGTACGGTAGAACTCAGTGGGACTACATACACAACGAAAAAAGATACGACTCCTACCATCACACCAATCTTCCCTATTTCTGATGCTAAGGGGTATGAGGTATTTGGGGCGTATCAATATGGTCGTGGTTTAAGCCCCTCAAGAGGCACATTATTTGACGCTCTTTTAAGGCAAGATCCCTCACAGGTATTGACTCCGAAAGGGTTAGATGAAGCGATGGATAACTTAGATGAAGCCAGTAACCAAACAGATTTTAGAAAGAGATTGAAGCAACAGTATATACGCAGAGTAATGTCTCTATCAGCAGAAGATAGAGATCGTCTTAGGGTTGGGTTAGGGTTAGACGCAGAAAAACGAGATACAGATGATAACGCAATAACCAAGGATGATGCGAGTGTGTTAGCGAATAGGTTAATGACTCGTAGTGATGAACAGATCATTACGAACATCCCTTCAGCTCTTTCAGAGATTTACCCTAGTGAAGATGGGAATGTGGTTTGCGAATGTAGAATACACAGCACAGACGCAATCTTATTGGAGGGGTCATTAGACTTAGACAACTTCTTAGAGATTGAGAACCCAGCACTGAGAGGCATTAGAAATATGACCGAGAAGAAATCAGTTGAATGGAGAGAGCATCAGACAGCTTTACGAGGTGAAAATATCGAGAGAGTGCCACCAGGTCAAGGGGGTTTTGCTACTTCAAGTGGTTTTGGTGATGGATTTGATTTTAACAATCGAGGTAACAATCGCTTGCTATCTTCATTTACTGAGGTAGATGAAGACGCAGATACCTTACAGACATCGTTTAGAAATCCATTTGCAGGAGCAGTTTCAAGTGCAAGTGCAGGTTTAGATCAACTAAGTGATCAAGCAAAAGCAATTAAAGCCGCCTCAAAACGAGTAGGAGGAGATGATAATGACTGATGTAAATTTAATGAGGGAACAGAAAGCGATTGAGAGTAAGTCTGCTGATTCAAGTAGGGGTTGGTCAGCTCTCTCTATGTGCATTGCACAGATTGTAGAGATGCATTGGGAGGAGATGAGATGCACTTTAGAAATCCTTAACGGGAGTGGTGCGGACACGAGAGCTTTAACAGGGGTTGAGTTATTGATGCCCTCTATGGGCAACCGACACTTTATGGGAGGTATACCAGAGATAGGGGATCAGTGTGTTGTGGGTTGGTTTGCGAATGACACGAGAGCAGGTACAGCGGGTAAGACACCTGCGATATTAGCGTGGTGGCCTTCAACACCTTGGGTTAGACATGATTGGCACATGACTCAAGGGTTTGATCCTCAAGAGGGTGTCCTAGAGGACAATAAGAACAGACAGATTGTCCAAAACTTCCATCAGCGTGTTCGACATAAGATGAGACATTTCTCACCTGGCAATATAGGAGCGAGTTCATCTCAAGGGGCTGATATGGTACTTGATGAGAGCGTTCTATTGAGTAATAGGAGAGCCAATGAGATCATCATAAGGGATCAAGACCAAGCGATTGTGATGAGGTCTTTACAACAGTTCCATGCGATGTCGGGAGCTAGGGTGTACGCAGGCATGGTTCAGAGAGATGCTAGAACTCTACCGAGAGAGATGTTCTCTGACGGGATCAAGTGGGATGCCGACATACAGATAGACTCTGAGGGTAATCCTTATAACCCTTTCAGTGGTGGTGAGGGTTTCAAGAACCCTTTAGAACAAGGAGAACTACAGCCCCACCCAGTTTTTCAAAGAGAAGATTTTGACGGGTTAGGTGTAAACATTGAGGGAGAGCGTACTGGTTTTAATGGGGATTTCCCTACGCATTTAGATCCGTATGTATTCTTGTATAACGCAGGGTTTGTGGATGAGAACTATGATGAGTTAAACAGAGAAGGCGACATCATTTATGGTGGGAAGTCTATCCTTCGTGTTGGTAATGAGTTTGGTAAAAATGCTTTTAATAACGGTCTAGCCTTTACCGAGTATCGTATAGAAATGAATCACACGGCAGATGGAAGTCTGCCTGTGACAGAACAGACAGATGGGTTTGATTCCGATAGGGCAAGTAATCGACCTGATGTAAATAACGCACCTCCATTTATTGAGTGGGTGTTAGGAACACCTGTAGGCAACGATGCTTTTTCAGCGAAGGGTAAAGAGGACTACGGACTACCTGTCGTACCTTCTTTAACAACGCTTGGTGTGGCGAATGAATCTACACCATTCTCGGATCATGCCGCTACTCTTTTAAGAGTTACACCTGTCGTACCTAATATAGCCGACTCTTTTGTGTCCTTCACAAAAGGAGGGAAGTTCAAGGCTAACATTTCTAGTCCTTCACAAGATGCTATGGAAGCTAGAGTAGAGGGTGGAGCGTTGTTAGAGGTTAATAATGACCTGCTTGTGCAGAGTGATAAATCAACCTTCGCAACCACAACAAAGACGACCATTAGCTCTTTAGGGGCTGTTGAAGTCAATGGTTCGGGTAGTGAGGAGGGAGATCCCTTAGATGGTTCGGATGCTTCAGTATCAGTCATCATCAAAGGAACTAAAAGGATTAGCATACAGTCGGGTACAGCAATAGCGTTCAAAGCTCCTATTGTAGATTTCTCACAGGTCGGTCAAGTAAGGTTAGCTTCGTCAGATCAAATGGAGTTTAATACTGGTGCAGGATTATCACAGACAGCAGACACGATTAAGCAATCCTCAATGGGTAGCTTTGAGCAAGTGTGTGGAGGACCAGCAGGGTTTAATGCGTTGGCATCACCAGCTCGTAAAGTAACAGTAACCGAGTCTCCTGTAACGGGTGGTGCAGGTTTACCCTCTGACTCATACACCAATGCGTTTGGAGGTAAGTCAGAAATATACATTGGGCCTGCTACGAACACTAAGACGATTGCTGTAGGTACAGAGACTAAAACCATTGTGGCAGGGTCTGACCAAACAGTTGTGGGAACGACTGTTCAAATGACTGATCCTACAGGCACTAAGTTCCTTGCTCCTGCTGGTGCAGTTGTAGCCACAGCAGGTACAGTCATTGCGATGACAGCTAATGTGGTTGCGTTAAGGGGAAACGCTAATGTGTCTATCAGTGGAGCATCTGTAGTGATTGGTTCGCCAGGAGCGTCAGTTGGCCCTATCATATGTGGGTCGGACATCCATCCAATTTTGGGGATACCTTTCTTGACCTTCTGCCCACCTAGAGGTCAGAACCTAGCGATCACCCCTTAACATTATAATCGAGGTTGTTTACGATCTCCCCTATGGAGGTAGAAATTGAATCCAAGGAAGAAGACCCAAAGACAGATGAACCACAAGTTTCTGTACCATAGGTCGTCACCTTCCTTGCAAATCTCAGAGTTGAGTTGTGCGATTCGCTCAAGGTTATCTTCTGTGAAAGGTCTTTCCCCTAACTCTTGACAGATGGGTCTGTGGCGGGGGCGATACATTTGACCAGTCGTTGTTGACTGGTACCTGTGATAACGGGTGTGATTCCCGTTGTACCTTTTCCTCCCCCGATAGTAGACAGGCTCTTCGATACCATCACAGACATACATCTGAGCTTGGACAGATCGGTTGATCTCTCTAATCTCGTCCTCGATCCCCCCCAAATCATTATTGAATGTGTCTATGCAAGACACAACCATGACCATCGGGATGATCACTAGCATGATGGCTGAGGTGACTGAGAGGCTGGATGCGATTTTGGTTTTTAGAGTATTCATTTTGTTCTCCGTTTGGGAGTGGTGTGGTCGGTTATCGACCCCTTATATTATCTCATAGATAAGGGGTTACACATTACTCTATCTCCTCATAGATTATCTATCATCAATCCTTATATGAAGGAGGTGTCTATGAGAACACTAAATGAAGCCATAAAAATCGTTAAGAGCTTGTTTTCTGCCCCATTGGGTAGTTTCCCTAGAGGGGGGGTAGAAACTGCTCTTAGGGTGCGTTTAAACCTCTCCCCTACCTCCATCACATTGATTACCGAGCGAGGTTTGAGTGTGGTGCTTAGGAGGGATGCCTCAGAGTGGGTTGTTGTCTACCTTGAGAATAAATCCACACACGAGTCTTTAGATGAAGCGATCTTTGCTTTAGTTGAACCTGTTCTTCGAGATGAGATCTCCCTAAGAGTTGAGGGCTAACCTTTAACCCTTAAGTTGAGGTGTGCGTTCTCTGAGGCTTTTACTTGCTCGGCTCGGCATCCACAAATCATCGCCCCTACGATGAATGAACCATTAGAGATTCCAACACCCATATCTTGTTCTACATAAGTCTTTAGACCAAAGCTACTGTACTTAGTGTTCATCAGTTTAGTTCTACGAGCCTTATTTGAGGTTCTGAGCCACTTTATGACAGTAGCCACCTCTACACACCCAACATCAGTTAAGAGAGATTCTCGAAGCATTTGGAGTCGTTCTTTGCGTTGAGCAGGAGACTCCCTCTTAGTGTACAATATGGGCAGTGAGATACCCTCAATGTTCATGTTAGGGTAGGCTTCCATTATGTCTTGGATTTTTGCTTTGATCTCTTTCATTTTATGTCCTCCGATAATACGAGGTTCGCATACCTCTTTTGTATTTGATGAATCTCTTCTTTTAGGTCGAGCAGATTTTGAACTAAGGTAGGCAATCCTGTCCACGCCCCATAAAGTATCCCCTCACTTAGAGTTGGTGAGGTGCAATTTTTATAGTGATCCTCTAGTTCAAGACCATTCATTTCAGAGACCTCACGGGGGTCATATCCATCAAGGATGCATTCCTCGATATATTCTGTACCGTACTCCCCCTCATAATCAAAGGGGATGAGATCTTTGGTCATGTCGAGGGGGTCAAGTCCTTTGAGGACACACCCACCACATAGTACGATGTCTCGACTGTCTTCCCAAGAAGGGACTATCCGACCACCTCTACCCGAACATGAGGTGCAAGAGTTGGGATGCAACTCTTTGATCTTAGATTGTGTCTCTTTGATCTTTGCGTCAATGGCTTGCTGGTTCATATTCGGTTCTCCTTTATATAGTGATATGAATAAGATCCTTGCTTAGTCGATGTAGATGATTGTGCAGTTCCCACTTACACCTGCACTAACAGGCTTAGTAGTGTCGATGTGTTTCCATTTTCCGTCTACAGAGATGACATTCCATCGAGCAAAGTAGCCATCGCTGTTTTGCTCATTGCTTATCTTTCCTGTGCTGACCCCATGAAAGATAAGCAAGGGGCCAGAGTAGCACTTGACCTCTGCCTTATTCCCTAAGACAGCGTACTTATCCCAAGTAGCATCGGTACAGGCAGTGGAAAGAAGAAGAAAAAAAAGTGTAAGTGTTTTCATAGTGTTGTCCTTTCAAGACTTAATAGACAAGGGGTTACAAACCTAATCCTCGATGAAGAGAGTTTCTACGCTTTCCTCGACAAAAGGGGAGGGTTGCTCTTGGTCATGTGTGAGTAAACGAACCTCAAGACCTTTACCAAAAAGTTGCTTACGGGACAGAGATTTAACAATCGTCTTATCCCACTCGACCACACCGTAAAGGTCAGTGTCTTGGAAGTCGAACATATCTGTGTGTACGAGTGCGAGTTTGAGAGCTTCCGAAGGATTATCTGCAAAATCTGTGCGAATGATCTTATACTCGTCATCTTCATCAGACTTAGAGGACAGACAGATCCCGAACGCATACTGTGATCGGGGCATTGATTTAAGGAAGAAACTTGAACCTCGCTTGGGTCTAAAGTTATTACTCATATTTTCATCTCCTGTTTCTCATATTGGAACAGTAGTGGTTTGTAGATATCTTTCTTATATGATTAAAGGCATTAGTTAGCCCCAAAGTTGCTCTTCGGGTTGGTGATGTGCTGATACAGGTCTTTCCATTCCTGTTGGCTGATTGAACTGTTCTTAAAGTAGTTCGTCTTGACCATTTTATATGAGGATTCGGGAAACGCTCTCTCAGTCGCTGTGTTTCCTTGAGACTTCTTAAGTTGCTCCTCGAACTCTTCAAATGAGACACCAGCCATAGTACAGATGACCTCCAACGCTCTCTCTGCGGGTGTTTTATTTCTACCTCTCGTCATGATTCAAATCCTTTTGTAATTTGTTTATTGGTCACCATGTTTATATGATTTAAACCCAAAGGAGAAAACCATTATGAGAAGATCAGCATCAGAAATTATCCATAATCTTGAAACAAGGGTCGCTCGTCTTGAAAAAACAGCAGGGTTCAGTTCTTGGAAATGTATGGCTTGTGGCAAGTCTATCATTTCCCACTTTAAATGGGACACAACACCCCTACCTGTTATCCCAGGTGTTCGTACTCCAAAACAACCTAAAGCATGGTCTGATAAGTCTAAATGGATGAGTGAGTTGGTCGTTGTCCACCCAAACGGCAAAGTTGAGATTGATGAGGCTTATGACGGATACTATAATATGAATGGTAAACGACTACCTCTCGGCAGTGCGAAAAATGCTCCTTTTTCAGTTTTCCACAAAGAGTGTTGGGGAAAGTCTGGTAAACCTGGTTATGTGGGCGAAGCTGAACACGCCGAAGATCAAGGGTGGTTTTTGAGAGAACCAAGATCGAAACCTAAAGCTATGGGTGAAGATAAGGCAAGAAGAAGAGAGAACTATAAGAAACAAAAGGAACTTGATAACGAGATTTCTTCTGATAATTTATCAAAAACAGAAGCGTTATCCAGATCGGCTTACCAAGCACTTGAAAGTAAAACAGGTGTATCTAACTATAATGAGATTGGTACAATGTATTTAGAGGGAGTAGGTTCAAGAGCAGGTCAGTTCCATTTCTTTGTTCTTTGGGAAGATCAAGATACAGGTCTTTTTGTGGGTGCAAGTGCTTATGGTAAGTTGGCGAACCCAGCAGGTGTTAAGGCTGTAGAAATCGCTAGAGGTGAAGTTCTAGGTAAAGTAGAGGGCAAGTTAGGTACAAAGTACAGAGCTAAAGTTAAAAAGTACCCTGTTGAAAAGAAAAGATTTGCTAGACTTGACGATGGTTTTGTTAGAAGACCAAGCCCAATCACTAGACCTATGAGAAGACTGTATTATTAAATCCACCAAGTTGGATGTCACATCTCCTACCAGATGATCCAAAAGATCGCTTACAACTAGTTCGGCAGATTAAAACACCCTCTTGATTGGAAAAGGTTATTCGATTATTTTAAACCTTAAATAGTATAATAATGTCATTAAACCTTAAATAGTATAATGTCATTAAACCTCTTCTTAAAAAGGTAGAACAATGACATTAGAACTAAACACTGAAAAAGAAACGATAGCATTCTTAAAAGAAACAGATCGACCTCTAATCTTAAGTTGTAGTGGGGGAAAAGACTCTACAGCAGTCGGGTTGTTGTTAAAAACACATAACATACCTTTCACTCCAGTGTTTTGCGACACTGGGTGGGAACACCCTTTGACATATAAGTATGTAGATACCCTTAGTGATATTTTGGGGGTTGAAGTAGTCAAACTTCAAAATGAAAAACTCAACTACCAAGATCATGCTTATGGTATGGAGAGTGCTGTATTACAGAAAAAAATGTTCCCGAATGGACGCTTAAAATGGTGTACTAATGAGCTTAAACTTGTAAGTTATCGAACTTACGCAGTGGAGGTTTTCTTAAAGAACCGAAAGTTCCCCATTAACATCACAGGTATTAGAAGAGGGGAGTCGATCAGAAGATCTACTTTTGGATATGTAGAGGAGCAAGACGAAGCGACACAAATCAGACCTATTTTAGAATGGTCAGAAGAAGATGTGATTTACATTCATCAGAAAAACGGTGTTTCTCCAAACCCTCTATATCTAAAGGGTTCTAGTAGAGTTGGATGTTGGCCTTGTATATACTCCAATAAAGCAGACATTCGTAATATGGCTAGAATAGATCCAGATCGTATAGACTACTTAGAGAACTTAGAGAAGAGAGTATCTGAGGAGCGAGGGAGTCAAGCCACTTTCTTCAAGAAAGGAAACATAAGGCAAGCGGTATCTTGGGCTAAAGGGAAACAAGACGGATTACAAGAACTTTTCACAGATGAACAACTAGGAAGAGATGAAATCGGTTGTTTTAGGTGGGGCTTGTGTGAAACCAATGATTAGTAGTTTATTTATTGTCGTCATCTTTTAGATGAAAGGTGTGTCCATTATGAGAAGATCAGCATCAGAAATAATCCGTAATCTTGAAACTAGAGTCGCTAGACTTGAAAAACGATCCTATCCAGAAGACGAGGAGGGCAATCCAGAAGACGATGGCTATCCTTATGACTATGGCGACTTAAATGAACAGAGAAAATATCTTTTATCGTATGCGAGGGGTGTGGACATTGAAATACAAAAGACTTTCCCTAAACAAATGATGAAAGCACTTAAATCTAAAGGTGCGACAAACATTAAAGTACACAACTTCCATATGAACAGCAGTGATATGAATATTGGGACTATGTATAACGAGAAAATTTCTCAAAGCATACTTGGGGGGGGTGATGTTTCTTTCATGATAAAGGGAATAAAATACGAGATTGATTTCTGGTTAGAGCTAGACGCTGAAGATTTTGGTAAAGGGTCTAATATATGTCTTTGTATGGAATCAAAAATTAGACAATTACGAGACACTTTGGGTCGAGTCAAGAGTACACGCAAGGGGTTAGTCTCAGAGGTTATTTTATCGGAGTATTTTACACCTGCTATAGCTGAGTATAGAAAGAATTGAGAATGACCCATGAGAAGATCAGCTTCAGAAATCATTAATGACCTTGAATCAAGAGTCGCCAGACTTGAAAAGTCAGCTCAGTTGCTACCTATCTCTAGTGAGATGTACTTTGAGACAGCTTCTGAAATAGAAGAAAATGTGATTGGTTACCTCAAAGAGAACAACCCAGGTGTTGATTGGGATGTCTCTAGTGTTGAGTTCAAGAAGCAAGACGGGAATAGTGGGGAGGTAGAAATCACTGGTCGTTTTAAGACTAAGGACTATGTGATGGTTCATTACGATGGCAAAAAAGTAGTTTCTCTCCTAGAAGAGAAACAACCTTTTACAGACTGCCATTTCCAAAACTATACTTTTGGACACTCAAACATTGGTCGTGGCGAAATCTATCCGAGCAAGGGTTTGAGTCTAACGGAAATGATCGAAATCGAGTATGATGATTTTAAAGGTAATTGGGTTGTGAGTTCCAGAGACAGGAAGTTTAACTTTGAGTTAGACACGAACTTTAAACCAGAGGATGACGCTTCTGCATTAGTTAGGGAGATCAATAAGCGTTTAAGGTGATCTGCTAGGTGGGTACTTCTTAACATAGACACCATATCTTAGACGGCATATCAAACCCATTTGCTTCACCACACCTAGCTCTTGGGCGATCTGATCTCTGAGTCGAACACGAGACTTTTTGCTAGTGGGTTTTGATGTTTTAACCTCGTTGGTTTTGAGTTTATAGTCTCCACCCAAATCTCTCTGTATGATATAAGCGTTCAGACAGTTCTCCACAGTCTGTGGTTGTGATTCACTTTTAAAGTGTATCACTAAGAACTCTCTTATATCTTGTCTCCGACTTTTAGGCATGGCGATGTTCACACAGAGAATAAATGGTAAGCGTAAATGTGAGCATCCTAATCCTCACATACACTCATGGGATTACCTTAAAGAAGTGTTGTCGGATTGTGGGTTTGCTATAACGCAAAGTGCTTCACCTAAAGAATACATCATGAAAGGGTGTAAGGGACAAATTTTAATCTATGTGAAGTTTAGCACAGACACTCAATGTAAAGTTTTATTTGTCAGTGATGATGAAAGCCATCAGTCGCTAGACATGGCTTGGACTCTTCGTAGTCGCTTTCGAGAGAACGGAGATCTTGTATTAGTAACTATTCGACAGGTTTGGTCCTCTCATCCCAAACTTTCCGAATGATGTCGAAGAAGTCTTTAGAATCCTTTATGAGGTAGTGACTATGATTATTGAATCCCCAAGTGGAAGTATTTGTATTAACTAAGATATAGATATCCGTATCAGCTAAATACCAACGCTCCATTCCAGCATACTCTCCGTTCTTTTTGAATCCACTCTCTATTAATCCTACAGAGAAATACATGAGACACATATTACATTTGCCTTTTTGAAACGCATCTAAGGCTTTATCAGACCATCCTCTTTTGAAGTCGATTTTATTTGTAGCAAGAGAAATCATAGAGCTGTGTTATCTTCTTCACCATTCTCATAATCGTCAAGCAACGATTTATAATAAGGTTCTGGTCCTCGATCCCTCAGTTTGCTAAAGTCGGGTACGCTTGAAGCAACTCGGTCAACAGTGTTCGGAGCAGGAGGGCCTTCAATCTGATCTATCTGTTCTTGATCCATAGCCTCAAAGTAGTTGAGATCTATGTTGGTCACGATGTGTGAAAGATGTACCTCATCAAGTTGTATGTTAGGATCATAAGGAGCTAGTTTAGACGCAGTGCCAGAAAGAGCGTTAAATAAGAGATCATCCCTCTCAATTAAGAGTTGTTCTCTTAAATCACAGAGCTTGATGATCCTCGCTTCTAGGTTGTTCCTTAAATGAGATATTTCTTGTGTCGCCCATTTACGAGCATGGTAGATCACCCCACCTATCTCATCGGCTCTAGGGTAAATGCTTTTATTACTACCACCTAGTCTCCACCCTGGATACTTTAGTAGAGGTAACCAACCCGATGTGTCTACTTGTTCGGATTCTTCAGCCGTTGCTGTTCTAGGCCACAAAGTACCACCATAGGGCAGATCATAACTTTTATACACATTTTGTGTGTTCCCTTGAGAGTCAGTGACTGTACCTTGCTCACTACTTGCCTCTACCTCTCTCTCTACCCATTGATAAGAATCTGGCTTTAAAAACATAGAGATGTCAAAAGGATTTCCACCCTGTGCGATATATGCTTTTAAGAGTTTGCCGAGAACCGAGTTCACGCCAACTTCAAGACCCACTCTTTTTTCTGTTACTCTTTGATCCTCGCCTTCACCTACCTTTTCATAAGAGATGCGTATTTCTCCTATATGACTAATCTCTTTATTTATGTAGTTGATACGATAACCTACATTCTGTCTTTGAAGAAGGACAAAGCGTCTAAACTCTAGCCACTGTCCTTTACGAAACATACAGTTCCAACCGAAGCTCATTATTCCTCTCCCTCTCCACCCATAAGGGCGATCAAAAAATCAATAAGTATAGTAGGAACACCACCTGCAACCACCATTACACCAGTCCCATAACCACTAGTACCTATGTCGGGCTTATCTTCGGACTGTTGTAATGCTGAAACAAGACCCGCTGTACCATCAGCTAAATGGAATGTGCCATATAGACCAGCAGGAAATCTGAAGCTCAGTATTAAGTCTATGAGAGCTTTTATTCTCGCTATGATCGCCTGCACTTGAGCTATCCTAGTTTTCAACATATGGATGAACTTCAGTATTTGAGCGACAATCCCCTCAAGACCTTTAAGAAATCCTTCCATGTACTTTTTAACTGTGTCTATAAAGTTAGTCAAAGCACTTAGGTCGGAGTCTCTAAAAGGTCGTTGGTTTAGCCATTCCCCTCCTCCAACAGAAGGAGGGCTTAGGGTCACCACTCTTTGTGCGAGTCTGAATGTTTCTCTGAACTCTTTGTGGAAGATGAGGTGACCTACAAACCCAGTCATGGCATCGTCAAAGATCACAGGTTGTTTACTCTCTGGCCATTTATCGTGCATGAAGTCTGAAGCCTTATACTTTGGTTTAGTACCTGCATACATGAACTGTGCAACTCCATCGTAGTTAGAAGTTATAAGTTCCTGTTCTATTTCAATGTTTTTGATGCTATCTAGAACCGACCTAAGATCTGGATAAAGATCTAAATCATGATGCTCTCCTTCTACCTCATTCTTTACCAGCACCTCCAAGTCAAGAGGGAAACTGTTGATCTTATCTAGGCTATTAGATAAAGACCTAAGAGTCGCATCTGAGGGCATACCCTCCTTAAACCTAATCATGATCTTTCTTAGCCATTCTTGGATACCTAAAGCAAATACTTTACGACTCTGCTTATTTTGATGGAGATGTTTTCCTTCGATGCTTTCTGCGAACTCTTTTAAGAGTGTTTCCTCTTTACCCACAGGATTTTCATACCCAAGTTTTGCTTTGTGGCTTTCAATATATGGCTGTGCCAATAAGTGAGCGAGGAAATAAAACTTAACTGCTTTGAGGTATTTTTCTCGTATCTCAGATGGGCTTTTAACTACTACTGTGGCTGAGGGCTTAGACAGTTCTCCAGCTTCTATCCCTAGATAATATTTGTTCCCCCACGGCTTATTAATAAGAAATTCGCCTGTTTCTACTAGTTCGTGTGTGCCTACTCTTATGTTCAGCCCCCCACTTGGCAGATCCTTCTTTTTCTTAGATATAGAGTCATAGTCGTTTGATTCCATTGTGAGAGAATATATCGTGATGAAATACTCTGACGCTAAACTGTCATTGATCTTTAGGGATTCTAGGGGGATGTCGAAAGAGAAGTCATTGTCTCCAAACAATGCTCCCCCACCACTTCCATATACGAAACACCTATAAACATCAGAGATTTTCTCCTCTCCAATCTTGTTGAGGTAATAGTCATCATCTCCCTTTAAGATGAACGACCCTAGAGTGCCAATCCCATCGGGCATCTGATCAAGTCGTTCAAGAACTTTAGACTCATCGAGCTTAGTGAACTCACTGTCAGTCTTGATGAGAGGCCATAGTCTAGCGTCTAGATCCCCTATTAATTCTTGAACGGTAGACTTTTCTGGTCCGAATGCGTCTATACCCACCTCATCATAAGGATCTCTCGGTTTTCTGTTGATGTAAGCGATTCGTTCGGTTGCCTGTCGAGTAGCCACAGAGAATAAGAAATAATCTGGTAGTATGAACGACTTGGGCAGGATCTTATTTGTTGAGGGAGGGGGAGGTAGATTCCATTTAACCCTTACCCCATCGGGTTTATACACATTTGGTATCTCGATGCTACCTACAACATCATTGTAATAACCGACCTGTAAGTTGATGGGGGCTTCAGCCTTATCGCTCGGACCTTTAAGGGTGAGGAAAAGTTTAAGTAACTTCTTTATAGCCGAAATAATCGCACCTAGTGATGATGCGTCTGCTCCTGCAAAGAAGGTCATTGCGAACACTTTACTTTCGGGAGAGAAGTTAGGTCGAGTAGGATCTTTGATCTTTAACAGCTTTTCAATTATTCGACTTTCAAATGCAGGATATCCACCGAGTAGTTTTTCAGCTGGGTTTTTAAACTGTTTTTTATCGTAAGTAAGATACCAGCCAAAGTTGCGAAGGTCAGAGATAAAAGAGTCTAAGAAAGCGATGATTGCTTCAATGATGGGCTTCAAAGGATTAGTGAAGTCAATCAGTAGGGAAGCAATAAAATCTAACGCAGAGTTGACTAGATCAAAAACAAGATTGACGACCTCAAAGACAGCATCCGTTTTCTCTTTGGTTTCGTCTAAGAGCTTATAAAAATCGTTGTCTTTTGAAATACCGACATTACCCCAAGTGTTAAAGCCTGGAGCTTTGACGGTAAAAGTGGGGTTGTCCTCAGCCATTGGGGTCTACCTTTCTATTTCTTTTTTGTAGTTCCCACTTAGCGAGTGCTTGTTCAAGAACAGCTAAGTTACCTAAATCCCCTTGTAGCTTACCCTCGTAGTGTGCTTGAAGCGTCTTTAAGTTATCTAAGAGCTTCCCTACCTCTGTGCCATTAAGGTTTGGCTCTTCGGGTGTTCTAGTCCATTTATTTTCATTACTCATTTGATGTCCTCCAATGCTGTGTCATCGGGGTTGTTAAGATTCACCCTACTAAGTTTAGAGAGAGTGCCGTTTACTTGATCGGTACGAACAGAAATCCATGCGTACCTATTATCTCTAGCGTTCATAGAAGATATATCATTTTCAAGCACCGTTGGGATGCCCTCTTCGGGTGTCCCATACCCCTCTTCTGCCATCTTCGGGTCTTCAATCAACATTCGCCTATCATATACAGATAAACAAGTTTCATTGTTCTCAAAAGGATTGGGAACTTCATTACCTAAGATGTTTTGTAATAAGAGATCATTAGATGGGTGACTGAGGTCTGCAACACCTACGCTATCAATCAAGTTCTCGGTTTCATATTGCGACCATGTGTATGGCTGAGTAGGGAGTGCGTTGAAAGAACGAATAACCTCTACCCATGAAAGCGTCCTCTCCCTAAAGAACAAGAACGAACCTGCAAGCGACTCCCCAAGAGTGGTCTTCCGTCTAAGGATACGATAAGAGAATGGATGGATCGAGTGATTGGTTGTCGCATAGGAGCTACCGACTATACTAGAAGTCTCACGCAATGGTTGAGCGTCATCCCCATTAACAGAGGGCAAGAGTTTATAAGTTGTTCTAGCAGTTCCACTATCCCCTGCATAAAACTCAACAGCAAGTGTGTTAGCATCATCTACAGATACCACCTTGTAAGCTCCCCTATTGTCATCAAGAACATGAGATGACCCTACAGTACCATCTCCATTATCTCCTTTAGGTGGTGATCCATATTCGGTCGGGTTAGAACCTGCCAACTCTCCTTGAGGGTCGATAACTAAGAAATCACCTGTTGCTACACCAAGTGAGATGAAGTCAGCGTTAGTGTCTGTAAGTATATTCTCAAACCCGACAGAGATACCAGCCTGTGGCGTTGTAGAATGAACCTCTGTGAAGCCATGTTCAATAAACTGATCGAACGCTTGTAGTTCGGGGATAAGAGGAACACGAGTGATGATCTTAAAAACATCACCGTTGGAAACAACGGAGACTGAACCTCTGATTGCGGAACATTTGAGCGTAGAACCAACTTCAAGGATTCTCAAATAAAGAGTCTCAAGGTTAGACGCATTAACGCACTGTACTTGATCTCCTACAGACACAACATTTGCAAAGTCCCCTACCTGTGTATCTGTACCATTAACATCAGCAACACCCTCACCATCAACCTTGAGTGGTGTAAGGGTAATCACACCATTTGCGTAAGCCACACTATCTACTCGACCAACTCGTTGCTCATAAAGGTATCGAAACCCCTCGAACGCATAGATGAGCTTCGAGAACACATCTGTGAAGCGTCTGAGTCTGCGAACAGTGAATGTGACTTCCTCATACCAATCCCATGCGGGTAGATTTGTTAGGGTAGATTGTATAGGGGATCTGACTTGGCTTGTGCCATCACCAAACTCAACGGGTGCAGTGCCATTATAGTCTTCTCTAAGGAGTAGAGGGAATGTTGTATCAAGGTAAAGACCTGCGTCCAACTTAACAGTTAAGGTGATGGTGTCATTAGGAGATAAGAAAGACTTACCGTAGGTTTGACTCCCTGTATCTGTAATGACTGGATAGAGATTAGCATCGCTGACATCTAGTGTTATGTGTGAGACTAAACCTTTATCGGTTCTAACTACTTGAGTCTCTAAGAATGGATTAGCTGGCGTATTTGAAGCACTTGCTGAACCTGCGATACCACCACCTACGATCATCTGTAAGGTTAGGTCTACCCCAAAGGAGGCAGATAAACCATTACTTGCTAAACCTGTTGCCTCTAAGTTGAAAGGTATCTTATTCACCCCGCCAATGACTTGGTTATAACTCCCTAAGATCGTATTCAAACCAGTAGCGTTTGCGATACCTGTTCCATCTGCATATTCACATGGGAAATCCAAAGTGATCTCTGACCCTGCGATGTTAGTGTAATCGACCTTAATAATAGAGACACCAAATACTGGGTCTTTAACGAGAGCTGGAGTAGAGTCTAATGTTGGAGTGGGGGTGTTAGTGTAGTTATCATTTAATATGATGTAGATAGAGCCAGCATTGAGGTCGCTAAAGTATTGCGTGAGATCAGCTACATCTGTAGTTAAAACTTTTGTGCCTGTGTCTAGGCTTACAACTTTAGGGAACACTACGGGTAGGACTTGGCTTGACCCCAAAGTTTCTGTGATCTCTGAGCTTATATCAGTCTCTATGACATCTAAGACCCGATGTGTACCCGCATTGTGACCACTCTCAATATACAGCAGATCACCTGTGTGGACTTGAGCCGTTGTACCCTGTGTAGGGGACACATTACGAAGTATGCCTTTACCTTTATCTTCATTACCCGCTGAGTTGACAAGTCCAGATCGAGCTGTGCCTTGTAAAATCGTATCTGTCTCATCTACCTCTGACCCAATGAAGATTGACATTGGATCATCTGACCGTGTGATACCGTCAAGAGATAGTGGTCTTAATGTTGTGTCGTTAACAGACGAGAAATAAAAATCCCCATCATTCACATCGGAGGTGATTGTATCTGTTCCAACTCCGCCTTCCTCTTTAACCCCTAGCGTTGTTCCATCAATGATTAGTTTTTGATCTGTATTAGAACCACCTGCATAAATAGGATCTTGTATGAACGCATGAGGAATGAGGCTCATAGGGAACACGACATCCACACGATTATCTAAGACCGTAGCATTACTCTTAACAGAAATGCGATAATTTGAGGGAGTCATTGACCCCCCTTGTCGTTGTGTGAATATATATCCAGTAGACCCACCAATAGGGGGTATTGGATTATAGAAGTGATTTACACCGTCCCAATAATCTTCAAAAAGCCAAGATCCCATATCCGCAGAGTCTGCCCAAGTTTCTGTAGAGGGATCGAATGGGTTAGGTACGGGATCTTGAACGATTGTTAGCTCACTAGGGGCTGTAGCTGAAACTGAGAGATTAGGTACGATAGTTTCTGAGGGGGTAAGCTCATTTATTAAAGCAACTTCCCAGTTAGCTCCGTCATATCTAAAACGAAATGAGTGAGCGTTTATGTTTGGGTTTGTCACATTGTCATCAAAGTTATGAATGTGAACTGTGATCTCTAAATCAGCTTGTGGGTTGTCAAAGAGTTCTTGTATCGAGTGTTGAAAAAAGTACATCTTCAACTCGGATCTATCATGGAGACCAGTTACTGCGTTGAAAGGCCAATCTTCCTCGATGAAAACACCATTAGAGAACTCTCTAAAGTCTGCCATCAAGTTTGGTATCCTACATGACACAGCACCAGGTGTAGTGTATGTTGGGGGCAAGATCTCAGACCCATTAATAGTTGCGATCTCAAGGACACCTGTAGAAGCATCGCTTGAATCGGGCTTCAATATAAGCAGATCACCCTGTCTTGGTGCTTGCTCACAGATCCCATTCAAAGCAGAGAAATCTTCGCTTGTTGTGATGATCCCATTCGAGATACTAGCTGTACCTCTAGCTTCATCTGGATAAGCATACTCATCAACACCCGATATGGCATTGGTGGTCTGTACTTGAAGTCCATTCAAAGCAGGAGGTATTTGAGGTAATAAGTCCCTCTCATTAAATCTGCTCATATACGGTATAGACTCATCCCCTGTGTCATCTAAAGAGTCTCCGTCTAAAGCAGGGTATCTGAACGGTGTGGTTTCAGTATATGTGAAATCAACAACCCCTTCTAAGGCTAATCTACCACTAGGCACTGTCTGACCGACTATCTCTTTAATAGGCCAATCGGGGTCATTAAAACTTGGGAGGCTTATATCTACCAGTTCTCCTGTGCTACTCTTAAGACCTATATCAGAACCAACTCTAAATGTAGTGTTCGGTGAACTTTCATCATCAAGATCACGAGCGAAAGATTCAATAATAGTATCTCCACGCTTAGGTGGGTTTTTAGTCAAAGACTCACCATTAATCTTTAATGTAAATGCGTTCCCATTGAGAACAACTAAACAACCTTTCAACACACTAGAAACCGTTGCATTACGAGGTGCTTCTTGCTCTAAAGGTGGGAATAAACCTAAGTCCACAAGAGTTGCTGTTCGGGCTGTGTTTAGGATTGGATAGAAATCCCCACCATTACGACTTAATTTAATTTTAGATAAAGGATTAAGACCGTTAAATGTCCTGTCAACATTACCCACAACAACATCAGCGAGATCTCCTCCCTCAGACATGAACTGTGCGGTGTCTACAATACCAGTCGCACTATTAATAGGGAACTCATCTAAAGGTAAAGCCGAAAGGATAAATGTCGGCTTCCCACTTGATCCTGCATCTATGCTAGGGAATCCTGTAAGAGAGAAGTCATAGACCCTAAACCTAGCTGACCTACGCTTAATCATAGGAAGCGAAGTGATGTTCTCTATTTGCCCTAGAGCGTTGTTTTGAACATTGGCTATGGTATTACCATTGGTTGAGGTGTTAAGTGTCCCAGGTGAGCGATATGAGTACATTCTCGTACTTGTTGGGAATAACCGACTGAACCTATGTCTTTTCCACATGGCTCGATAGACAGGTATATAATCATATCTCAAATATAAGTTTAAAATGCCTGCACCAAAGTCGAATGATGTCTTCTCCCTTTGACCTATGAGAACATAGTCATCCATCTCATTCTCGATCAAATCCCTCTGCTGTAATAACAACAAAGATAACCGATCCGACTCTGGAGGTACTCCTCCAATCAAGATAGTATCTTCAGGTGTTGGAAAAGGGTTTAATGGATTAAGAGGAGTCAGATACTCCATGCTCACATAACGAGGGTAAATCTCTCTTGTGATGTGATCCTCCATACCTGGTGCGATCCAATCACCCGAACTCAATAAGTTAAACTTAAATGATCCATCTGCATCGCCCACCACTTTACCCGTTGTAGTAGAGATGATGTCATCCACAGGTTGAACATAACCATTGTAAAGATTGATCCTTGATCGAGCCACAACATCATTCGCTAGTAAGTCATATATCCCTATCGCCTTACCCTGTGAGGTAGGGGAAGAAATGACCAACTTACCTCCAGAACCTGTACCTTGATTAAGACTCTGTTGAAGCTCATTGGCGATTTCTGATGAGTAAGTATCATCGTCTGCTATGCGAATTTGGAATGTATCTGGTGAGGAAACAACACAACGGACATTCAACCCCAAACCATCATAAGATTTAGGCGTTGTTGATTGATTGAAAATCGCTTTGTATGTGGGCTTACTTACCCGACCACCTAAAAGAGTAAAAGGCTTGACACCACTCAAAGCTGTGTGGAGCAAGTAATAACTGACTTGAGGTCTAACATCATGTCCATTAGTGAGGTTGATTAACCCTGCTTCTGAGTTGAACTTGTAGTCCTCATTAGGAGTTAGGAGGCGACCCCTACCCTCTGTGTGGCTGTACTTGATGAGTTGAAAACTCTCAGTGTCTACAATACCAGTATTTAAAGTAAGACTCGTAGCACCCTCAAGAAGAACAGGTCTAAAAGAAATGTGGAAGTCGTTGTTAGATGTAAAGTCATGACCAGAAGTGAACCCTTCTATAGTAACTTTGGTCATACCTGTTGCGTCATCAAGACCTACCACCTTGACTCGGTACGGAGTTCCTTGAAGAACCACAATGGATTGAGCCTTAATAAAGTCCCTGTAATCTCCCTGTATCAAAATGTCTGGACTCTTCGGCTTTGCCGTGATGTTCGCATTATTCACCGTTCTAAAGGCATACGAGCTAGTTGTTGCTCCATATGTGAATGAAGGCACATTGAGATATGCAATCATCTCGGACTCTATATTTACCCTCGCAGGTGGACTCACTGTAATGCTACTCGCACTCACTGACCCAACATTGAAGATCTGTGTGCCTACATAAATCAAATCTCCAACACCTAAGACACTCGTAAAGTCTCTTTGAACAGATAAAGAGGTCGCTCCCTTATCAATCTTATATTTAGGGATCACCATACCACTAGATGTCCGAACTGTTCCATCTCCACCGTTAGAGGTTAAGGTCGTATAAGACACTTTGACCGATGTCGTACTCGACACCTCAAAAGAAAATCGTATTGTGTTTTGACCAATACTATAAAGCCCTGCGTTAATCTGCTCTGGACCAACCAATACTGTGGGTGATGCTAATAACTCTACCTCTTTACCTGTAGGGTTGTAAGTAAACTCAAAACCATTAACCCTTGTAGCCTCTTCTTGAATTACCACAAATCCCATCGCTTCAATGATGCGTACCCCATCAGGATCATCTGTTGGCGTATAAGATACCTCTACACCAACACCTACCTCTAAAGGATCTTCAAAACTAATCGCTCCACTCGTTGCTTCAAATCTTGGGTTCGCTAACAACTCTAAGAAATCATCAAATGGGTCTGGGTCAAATGGGGTCGTCAGCGTTAAACTCAAATCCATCTCGGCTGTATCAACCAATCCACTACGAGGTTTCCTTACAAAGATCACCTCACCATCTACCCAACTGCTGTTCGCTACTCCCATAGGGCTTTCAAAAACAACCCTGTTATCTGTGACTGTAAAACCCTTCTCTACAACCTCACCTTCTTTGGTATGGCCTACACCTGCTTCGTATTCTATTTCTCCTACCTTAATGCGATATGATCCACTCGTGTAGTGATCACCACTCAACTCATAAGGGGATAACAACACATCATCCCTCAAGACTGTCAGAGGATAAGAGTCATCTCCCTTACGGATAAATAAAGTTGAGCTAGGCAACACCTTGTCAAAAGCAAGCGTTCCATACACCTTGTATATCTCTACTGCCTTACGATCCAACACAGGTAGGTCATCTAAAATCTCTCCCACTACCTTTGTAGGATCGGGTGTCTCGGTTTCCTCCAACCCCTCTCTATAACCTCTGTAAATCTTCCATCTCCCAAGCTGAATACCCAACGCTGAACTAAGTGTGATCACTGTGCCTGTAATCGCAACGATCTTAAAATAGTTTAACCCGTCATAAAAGAAATCTCCCTGTCTCACTTGCGTAGCATCCACTCCTACGGATAAGTCTAAATCTACACCTACTAATGAACCAACCTTTTGCCCCGATAAAACCTCTGAACCTAGACGACTGATTAAACGAGCTTGACCCTCTAACCCATCACTCGGCAAGTCATAGTCAACTCCCTCTGTTAAAGGCTGAGTCGATATAGAACCATTCATCTGCTCTTGGGTGATCGTGATAGATGTTGTGCCTACCCTTAATCCAGCACCTAAAGCCAAGCGTGATGTCTCTTGGTTCACCTTAGAACTTACTGTACGACCTACAATCCAATGGAAACCATTTGGGTTGCCACCAAAAGCTGGCTCGATGTCCGTATCTCCAAGTACCTTATCTCCTATCTTGAAAAACTTGCCAGATTCATAACCTGAGAAATCCACACGAGGCTCAAACTGTAAAAACTGAAATGCTGTGCTACCACTTATGTCCGCTACCTTCTCCTCATCAAAAGAATAATAACCCTTAACTGATGATCGAGTCAGAACAAACTCAAGACCTGTCTCAAGACTCGAACTCGGCACAAGACCAATAGACCTTAATGACTCAAACTCTTCTGTCGTTGATGGATGATCTACAATAGATCCAGAGTCCACTACCAAATAACCGTCTACTACAGATACTCCAGATCCAACCACATTCTCCCCTGTAAACGATACCACTGCACCATCCACCTTAAATGAACCAGTACCTGTGAGCCTCAAAATACTCATGTGCTTTAATCCCCCTCTGTTTAAAGCTACATGACCACCGAAAATCTTCTTCGTCTGATTAGACCAAGCACGACTCAATACAACACTCGTTGTGCCTTGTACTAAATAACCTCGATGTACCGATAACCTCTTAGGTAGCCTCTCTACTAGCTCCACTGGTAATGTACGACCCGCCTCCACTAAACGAACATACATTCGCTCATATCTGTAATCCCATTTTAAACCCACACCTGTCGGATCAAATGAACTCGCCACACCACTAGGCTCTAATCCCGAACCATCTGGTATATCCATCTTCTCTACGGGTGTTAATCCGTCTACTCCTGCACCCACCCCAATAGGGGCATCACATAAAACCAAACCATCATAAATCACAGGTTGCCCACTAGACAAAATACGACCACTATCCAACGCCACCTTCACTTTCCCATATTCAGCATCAACCAATTGAGCTTCGGTAGCCACAAACTCTACATCGCTATAACCATATCCAGCCACTCGCAATAAAGGTCGCTCATTCAATCTCGGCTTCGGAGATAAATAATCCTGCTCCCCTACAACATTCGATTCAAAATCACCAAGCGTACCAGATATATACAAGATCTCCTTACCAACATGATCACTCCCTTCCTTAAATAAAACCTTGCCCGATGGGTTTAAAACTACACCCTCCACACCACCATTAAACGCATCTTCCTCAGATCCCTCGGACACCACAGGGAACACTCCCTCAGTGCCTATCTCATACACCGTAACAGATACTTCCGCTACATTACCCCCACCTATCCTTAACTCACCCTCTAACCCAGCTATAATGTCGTCCTCACTACCTACCTCTCCAACTATACTACCAGCACCTCCCCTCAATAATGACCAACCCCTGTTCTCATATGAAAACCTAGTCCGACTCACATCATTACGACTCCACCAAAATAAACCACCACATACTCCTGTACCCTCCAAATTATCTGTGTCCAAATCTGAACGAACTGAATGAACCACCGTCCCACCAAAGAAATGATCTAAGACTGCACCATTCTCATCCCTTACCGAACTTAACCATACACGACTGTTCGTTAAGTAATAATAGACTCCATCAATCGCATCCTCAAATAACTTCTCAAAACTAACCCCCACACTCTCCGAACCTATCTCACCATCCCCACTAGAAATCAGAGCATAAGACTCTACTGCTCCGCAACTACTACCTATCTCATATAGATCACGACCCACACGCTCCCAACGACCATCTACCTCTACCACACTAGCATCTACTACCCGTAGACATAAACCCGTAGTACTGTCATTACGCTCTCCACTACGAACATCTAATATAATCTTACTCATATAAATCTCCCTACAAATCCTGTGGCTGATGCTGAGGGACCAGGAACTCCTGCTACTACACCATTCGCTACGGTTGTTAAAAAGTGTGAACTGATCCCTTGCCCTAAAGCACTACATATACGAGGTACTTCTAATCCTACAATACCAACACTCGTGAAACTACTCACTAACAACTGTGTTAATAAAATAGGGTCGCCCACTATCCCCCCTACAAATGAACCAACACCTACACCTGCTACTGCACCTCCAAAAAAATAAGGCTGACTTATGCCAAGCATAATCGGAACCCACATGACAGGTGCAAAGACACCCACTAACAGATTACTCTTAAAGGCTGTCTCCATTAAAGGTGCATTAGGCACTACCACCATTGAGCCTACACATACACCACTACCTACTGTGCCTTGAGCCACACCTTGTACTGTACTCGCTAATAACCACTGATATAAACCAAGCTCTACACCCTGTGCTATCTGAGCCATTTGTGGGGTCTTACTACTAGAGGAAGCCATGATCGCTCCACTCACTGCTCCTGGTACTGGCATACTATGTGAACCCCTATTAGAAGAAAACTTAATGTTGTCAGACTTACAACACACGCAAGATGTATGTAGGTCTGTGTGTTGTGGTGCATTCTACCACACAAACAATAAAACAACTATTAAGATTAAACCCAGAAAGATTTTGGGTTTTAAAATCTGGAAATGGGTTTTACGGTAGTTATTATTTAAATGGTGGGCGACTAAAAATTAAAGTCTCCACACATCCTTGCTATATCTATTTGAGAACTGATGTCGTATCTGCCCATCTTGCGAACGATCTTTTTTAGCTTGATAGTTCTGTCCTGTAGAGCGTAGTTTTTTCTTTGTTTAGCAGTTAGGATCTCTTCGATCTTATAGTGGTCAACAGATTTTATATCGAGTTTTGCTTTTTGACCATCGAGGTCATAGAGATATTTTTTATCCCACTTGATAACACACTCATCTTGGAAAATATCTTCCGAAGGTATGACGACCTCAGTCCTTCCTTGAGGTTCGATAATCTGAAAGACGATAGTGGTAAGGTACGAGTTACAGTCTTTCCCTTCGCAATCATCTGGAAAGAACTTGGTCTTTGTATCGGTGACTTTAAACCCTTCACCTTTGAGTTCTATGTGTAGATCTTCTTTTATGTGCCATACTCTGAACTGCATGGCAGAACACTCAGGCCAGGAATCGAAGTATGCACACGCCCCATTTCGATCATTGGGTGAGTCGCAATCGAACGCTGATTCCTCCCAATCGCCCCATTCACAACCACCCCGACCGAAGGTTCTAAAGTCTTTCATTTATTACACTCAAACCTAGAATTTTGAAGGTTAACATTTCACGAGTCTTGCCTGTTGACATATCTCTTAAACGGGCGAGTCGTTTGATTTCGATGAGGGTATCATGTTCATCTGATGTAAGGATCTCTTCTACTCGATACGGTTCACTAGGTATCAGTCTTGCTTCATTCCCTTGTAGATCCTTGATCCTTCTGTCAGCCCATTCGATGCCTACTCGTTTATCGTCAACAGTGATAAAGACATGACCTTTAGGATCAGTGATCAACCATTCGATTTCGATCTCGTGTTGTTCAGATATGATCTCATCCTCAGAGTCATCGAAGAATGGCATCTCTTGAGACTTTTGCTCTTGGCTGATGATGTTTACGCCTTCGGTCTCAAGAACATATTCTTTCTTTACTCTACTGTAAGTGCAGAGATTGAAAGTCTCTGATTTGAACACATTGAAAAAAGTCTCACCACCTGTCTCCCATGAGTTCATGTCGAAGTTCATGTCGAAGTGTTCTTTAGAATTGTTTGAGTTCCACTTTAGAAACTCTGGCTTGATGATGTTTACCATAACTGTTCTCTCTCTTTACGAGTAGTGTTGATATCTCTAACGACTTGAACATTGAGAATCGGACAAAACTTTTAAATACTTTTTACCAGCCTCGATTGGCTTTACTTTTCGCTCGGTTAGCTTGTTGCTCTTTCTCTTGGAGTAGTCTCCATAGAGCATGAGCCTCTTGCTCATTTAACTTTTCGAGCATTGAGGTCAGTGTCTCCCTCTGGCAACGCTCTCGGTAGAACAGAACTGATAGATGTCTTTTGATGCTCATGCTTTTACTCCCATTTGCGAGGATACTTCATCGAACATTGACTCGCTCTCTTTCTTGAGGAGACTGAGAGCTTCGTTGATAGCGAGGTCTGTACAGCCTTTCATGTTCTTTTCGGTGATGTATGGGCCGTTAACAGCCTCATTCAAGTGCCACAGCATCGCCTTGAGAGGTGTACCCTCTAACTTATCGAGTTTAAGGCTTAGGGGTGTTCTAGTAGTGGTCATTGTTTCTCCTTTAAAGAGTTGAGGATCGTTCCTCATGTATGGTTATAGATAAGGGGTTACAGGTTCTTCGTGCGATAGTAGCTGACGATGAAAATCCCGATGAGGCAGATGCTCGCTACACCCGCGATGTCTAAGATCGTTGAGAGCATTGTTCTTCTCCTTTAGGCAGAGCCGTTCTGATAATCATTAGTACGATGAGCTTGAGCGTCATGTGGTGGCTCTCTTACTGAGGGTTGTTGTTCTCATCACGATCCACAGTCTCGTCATGCTCTTGGATCTCATGACGGATGTAGCGTGGGAGGTTCAAGTTAGACTCGATGCAGTTTCGGATCGCTGTGAAGAGATGGGTTGGAGTCTTCTGTGGGTAGTGTCCATCAACGATGACACCTCGGACAAACTCTGTTCCGTTTTGGTCGATGAAGTGGGGGCTTCCATCTCTGCGAGTGAGCTTGCCACTGTAGCTCTTAGGACGGTTCGTATTATTCCCATTAAGAGAAGCGATGGTGCTAGGGATAAGACCCTTGCTACCAAAGATCACCTTGTCCACATCCTTAGTCGTGCAGGCCACACCTGCCTCATTGATGAGGCGAGTTGCACTCTCAAGGCTGTTCTCGGCAACGAAAGCGTTGAGGCGATTAAGACGCTCGTTAAGAACCTCTTTGTATGAGATGGTCATGTCGAGGATGACAGAGTATTTGTTGTCTCCGTTGATTCTTGACAGTTTTACTCTTGGGTGGTTAGTCATGGTGGTTCTCCTTTATTTAATAATCTTGGTGATAAGGCTGTGAGGAATTTCCTCTTCCTCTTTCTTTATAAAAGGGTTGGGGCGAGGCCCTGGTCTCAGTGAGACAAGAGTAGCTTTAGCGACCTTCTTCAAATGCTTTGTTGGGAAGTTTTTCATGAAAGTCTCCTTTATGAGAGTTGGGCTTGATTGCCTTCATGTTAAGTTATAGATAAGGGGTTACGCTTCCCCTTTTTCGCACCACCAATCCAACTCATCCCAATCATCGGGATAAGAGTCAATGAGAAAAGGCATTGAGACAGGAGAGCGTGTGGTTTCTTGAAACCAAACCCCATTGACCAGATGATGATCCTGTATGAGCCATCCTGACTTGGAGCGGGTAAAAACATGGTCATAGCCATTCGCTCCGCTCAAGATGGAAAATGATTGAATTTCTTCATCCTCCTCGATTAACATGAGGAGCTGTGCTAGAGCTAGAGCGTTATCCACTTCCCATTTTGCCTCTCCACAAGAGATCTGATACTCATCTCCCCCGCAAGAGAGGAAGCCACTTTGTTTGTGGTCGGTACTCTCTATCTCGTCTAGTCTAGTCTTTGTTTGTGGTTTCATTTTTTCTCCTTTGGGAGTGGTGGTGGGGCTTGATTGCCTTCATGTTAGGTAATAGAGAAGGGGTTACGCTACACGCTTTTGCTAAGTAAATCAAATACTTGACTGAAGCGTAACCCCTTATCTATACCATTATATGAGGAACGATCCTCACCCCTAACTCCCAATGGAGACTAAAGACATGAACGCACTTTTAACCTACTCAGAGGCTTCTAACAGAATCAGCGACATCATCAGCTCTCTCAGCTTCTCTCTCTTAATGGGAGAGGCTGAGGAAAAGCCCACAGTTAAGGCAGTACGATCTAAGGTGTCTGCTTACTATGCCTCTCTCAATCGTGAGAACAAACTCGATGTCCTCCACTCTTATGAGGCGAAGAACAAGGCAGAGCTGATCGAGAACGCTCAAACATCTCTGTTAGAGCGAGTCGGGGGAGCGTAAGCTGTAACCCCTTAAATATATCCTAGTGTGAGAGGCTAGGAAACATTTACCAGCAATCATATAATCATTTCAAACTGCAAACCACATCTCTTGAAAGGAGACTCCCATGCAGAACATCACAGCAACACCAAACACAACTTTAACTTTCACTACAACCAAGTCGGGCAAGGCTGACCTCAAGAAAGACGGAGGCACTGTCAGAGGGAGGCATACTGTCGAGGTGTCGATGCTCGTGGGTACTGACCACAAGACCATCGCCGCTATGGATATGGTCAAGGTAGAGTCGGCTGATCGAGCCAAGCTCAAGGTGGATCTTGAGGATCGTGGGTTGGTCTTTACCGATCTTGACTTTGATCTCGCTCTCGATGGGGATCAGCCACGCAAGAAAGGTCTGCTGACAGCACTCCGTCAGTCAGCCACAGGGTCTAACGATGACAACTCTCATCTTGAGGCTTACAGCGATCATCCAGCAGGTGTGAAGGGTGTCTCTATCCACGATGGAACAGGTGATGTCCATGTTCGTGGAATCATCATCGGAGAGCGTGTTCTCTCGGCTGATCCCAACGGAGATGCGAGAAAGACTAAAAGTGGTCTTCATGTCCAAATCAAGAACGCTATCAGTCGTGAGTTAGACCTCACCAGTCGTAAATGGAGACAGTACAAACTCCCTGCTTCAGCGACTGTGAATGGGATTGACAACCCTACCCTATAGTCCTCATCGGGTGCTTCGCTGTAACCCCCTATTTATAACTCTATGTAATCAGCCCACACTCACTAAGGAGAACAACATGGCTACCTACACAAAGCAAGACATCGAAAACCTCAAGACTCGTATCCGAGCTGAACTTCCTGCTCTAGTACAGGCGAACCCAGGCGAGAGTACAGGACAGTTAGAGACACTGTACTGTGATGCTAATCCTGTTCTCGTAGATCAGTTCGGCATGACCAAGAGTAAGCACAATTGGTCTGTCGTACAGGTCAAGGTCTATGACTGCATACAGGAACTTAAAAAGAGTGGTGAACTTATCACCCATAAGCGTGGGTACTACCACCCCGACTTTGACCTTACCACAATCCCTGCTAAGGCTAAGGCTAAGGCTAAGGCTAAGAAGGCTAAGGCTAAAAAGGTTGAGCCTGTGGTCGAAACTGTGGTCGAGCCTACCCTTGAGGTCGAGGAAACTCAAGAGGTCGAGGAAACTCATGTCCCTGTTGAGGTGGACAACCCAGCTGTCATCGAAGCCCACATCGACACTACCACAAATGAGTTGGTGGAGAATGTCGGTGGGTCTAAGGACTACCGCATCTCTCTTGATAAAGTAGAGGATGGGTACATCACTTCAAGTGTGCAGGTAAGCACGACTACACTTGAGCCTGTTGCAGAGCAAGAGCAAGAGCCTGTTGAGGTTGAGGTTGAGGTTGCTCCTGTAGAGCCTGTTGAGGTTCAAGAGGTGGTAGAACCTACCCTTGAGATCGAACTGCCTGTAGAGGGCAATATGGAGACTCAAGAGGTAGAAAAGGACACTCAACCGAGCTATGATCTGAGAGAGCTTCGCAAGAGTGCTTCCTTTGACCCTATCGAGATGACTTTAAATGAAGTGAAGGGTAGCTATGAGGTGTACCGAGACATGGTCGCACGAAACATCGTGTTGACCCAAAAGAAGCGAGAGGATTATGTAATAATCCCTGTGGATATAGATCAAGACCGACTTGATGCTCTTAATCAGATTGACGGTCGCTATACTAGGTATGCCTTGAAAGCAGTAAGACTCTTTGAAACAGAAAAGAACCATAAGGACGGTTGTCTGTTTCATGTCAAGGCTCTCATCTCCTGTACTCACAAATGCGATCATACCGATGACTTTGGTGGTCTAGTTGAGCCTTGTATGAAGCCTCTTGACTGTCCACTACAGAGCATTTGGGGAGGGGTGGCGATCTATGTCAACAAACTTTACCACAAGTACAACCCTCAAGACTCATAAGGAGACTCCTCTCACGCTGTTAAGCGAAAGCCGACTAGAGAGATTTTTAAAGACAATCGCTCCGACACTTAACAGCGTGAGGTTGGAGAACAAGTTGCTTACCTTAAACTTTACCACAAGTACAATCATACTCCCCCTAACATCAACGATGACTTGGGGGCAACTTACAAACTCCTTAAAGGAAAAAGGACTTATCCATGAGTCTAACTAAAAGAGATCTACAAGAATCAATCATCATCATAATCGAGCGAGATGGATCACACCATGTAAAGATCCCAAATAATGATGACCTAGAGTTTGATCCGAAGGCTTATAAGGCTATGGTAAATACTCTGACTGTGCTGGACGAACCGAGCTTTGTCCTCAAGACTGTTCTTTGGGTAGAGCGTAAGATCCAAGCACTTAACACCATGCTCTTTAGAGCGAGTGCTTGATTATGAAAAGATACACACGCAAAGTGAATGGGAAGATTGAGTGGGAGTATCACAAACTCTTACCTGATGAAGAGGCTGAAGATTTGATTAGAGGTGCTTGTTTGGAGATAGGGTTTGAACCGATTGATTCTGGAATCTACGCTTTAAAGACAGACGAGGGGGTGTTAAAGGTTATCCAGCAAGGGGAAGAAAGACATGGCTGGATAGTCGAAATAAACAACTACTCCGAGATGTTTTTTACACGCCAAAGCTTGTTCGATACCATAAGGTCGGTATGGACACATGAGCGTAAAAATCCTTTAGGGTTACCAGTTGTGCTTTCTTCAAAAGAGATCGAAGAAATACTAGGTGGTTAAGATTTTAAAGGTTATCATCGAGCCACGAGAGGTCTAGCGTCCACTGATGTTGGGATCTCTCGTTCCATACTTCAAAGACTCGGACGATGTAGTCCTCAGTCTTTTGGGGTGTAAGGTTATTAATCGAAGCGAGTTGATGTAGTACCTGCGATTGAACTTGTGGGGGTTCAACGGATAAGGTTCGTCCGATGTGCTTTGCTTTGTGGCAGGTGGGGCAGAGAGAAATCAGACCCTTGAGAGTTTGATTTTTGTTCTGGTCATCATAGTGCCAAATCTCGTGGCACTCTACTGGCCACTTAGATCCTTTACCCCCACAGACCTCGCATTTGTACCCTGCTTGCTTGTAAGAGGCTTTGCGTAGCTTATCCCATTGAGCTTTGGAGAGGTTGGCTTCAGAGCGTAGGTTATTGCCCCATGAGGATTGAGGGACGAGTTCAACAGTGAGTTTCATATAGACCTCGTATGGTTTTTAACAAGAGTCCAATTGCATAGCTTAAAGAGTTAGAATCAACAGGGTAAATATAGATTTCTTCAGTGGTATCTGTGGAGATAGTGACCAGATTTATACTACTGTCAAAGCTAAGGCGAAGGTTGGAGTCCTTGTCGTGTTTGTAGTGAACTCTGTCTGGATATAAATTTGCGTTATGCTTAGGATAAGGGTCTTGGTCGTCTACAAACCCAATCTCCGCAAAAACATCTTTCCAATCAGCGGGGGATAGGTGTTGGGTCATTTCTATGTTGGTCATTAATGAGGGGTTGGGGATCATTCGCCCCTCGCTGTCTCTACTTAGGTATGTCATCATTTTTTCTTCTCCCTCATTTTGAGTAAAGTTTTAGTGATTTCTCCAGCTTCTACTTCTCGTGTTTGGTTTTTATCTGGGTGACAGAACATGAGGAGGGTTTTGATAAGGTTCTGATCAAGAGGATGCTTAGGGGAATTATCTCGTGCATGAATCAAGCAAGAAATCTGCATCTTAAGCTGGTTCATCTGTATTTTAAGCTGGTGGTTTTCAACCTTTAGGATGTTGGCTTGATGGTCGGGGGGCGTTTCTTCTTGTAGAAGTTTATGTATGATCTTTTGTAGGGCTTCATATTTTAGATCCGACTTTATCCTCTTATGCCCTTGCGTATCTCTCCAGCAAGTCCAACAGATGTTAAAATGACTATCCTCCATAGGCCAGTTACATTGACCACAAATTTGAACATCCATAACTTAATACTTTCTTTATCTCTATCATACTACAGATCATTTATATGAAAGGCATAAACAATGTATGACAAGCTAGCGTATTTAAGATTAAGAATTGCTTGCCTCGAAAGACAGGCTGACTTAACACCAGGTCTTGGCACACAAGATCCCTGTATCATTCTTGAGAGGGCGAAGAATAATAAGGCTAACATTGATGAGCTAAGGTATGTCAAAGATGTGTTAGAGGATCTTAATGTCGTCACACACCAAGATTCTAATCGAGAGGGGTTAGAAGACATTTCTAATAGAGATAGGAATGATTGGTATGGTCTGACTTACCCTAGAAGATTGAGGGAGAGAGTAGAGGGTGAGGAGATTGTATACGGAAAAAATAACAAAAAGATACCAGTCAACATTCCACATATCACTTATTCTCAACACGCTCAGTTTAGAATGGATCTGAGAGGCGTGACTATGAAACAAGTAGAGGCTGTTGTGAAGCACTGGCATACACAGAATGCCTTAGTAGTAGAGGGTATGCGAGATTATGACCGACTTAAAGAAATCGCTATGGCAAATAAAGAAAAGCATGAAGAAATCAAAGCTAACTGGGAATGGTTTGAAAGAACTTTGTCTCGTGATCAACTCAAGAAGCAGATGGACGATATGAGAAGGCGTAATCGAGAGATGGAGATCAACCATAAATATATGGGTGTCTTCGTAGGGTTTGTTCCTCAGAGAGATGGGAGTGTAGACATCAAGACCGTCTTTAATCTGAAGAAGGAAGATCAACTTTACAGTAAATACAACTGCAAGTAGGTTTTACTTCGTTGGCTTAACAACCACCTTGTGGAAAAAGTTCCGAGAGCTTTCCAAGAACCTGTTGACGAACTCAGCACCACCTGCTTTTTTAGGGTAGACTACTTTATCTGAAGTATACCCGTACTCGAACAGGAAGATGCCTTTTGAAGGGTCGAGTTGGACGCTGAACTTATCGTCTTTTGTATGTGTCCATACATGATTTCGATGAGAGGCGATGAAGCCACATTCTGCCACGAGCATTTTGAACAGTTCTTCCTTAGTGGCAAGATGCTCAGTTAGCGAATCTATATCGGGATTAACAATCCTCTTATCGTCTTGCTTAACTGTCAGCATCTTCATAACCCCGTAGTTTAATGATCTCTCCGATAGCTTCATTTATATGTGGAACAACATCTTGAGAGATTTTATTTTCTAAGAGCCAGTCTAGCATTTGCCCTTTCCAGACATGAGGGTTATTGGTCTTAAGCTCATAAAGTTTCCGACTCCAACTGTACATCACTTGAGGCTCGATGATACCTTGAGCTGTCTTTTCTAAGAGACAGTCAAGTAAAGCGACCATATCTTTGGGTGGTATTTGTTCTCCTTTCTTTAGGAAAGAGATCTCTTGTTCGGTTAAGACCTCTTTAGCGATCTGACTCGTGACCCCACAGGCAGAGAGCTTGCGACCTGAACGGTAGTAGCGAGCTACAATCCGATCTTTTTCTTCTGAAGTGAGGAGTGTGGCCTCTGTGGGTCTACTGTCTTTAGGTTTTCGACCTCGTTTTGCTGACTTTCTCAGTTCTTGAGGGAGTCGCTGATATATTGTTTGTTTAGTCACACCATAAAGTTCACCTAAGACCTCAAGCGTACCCCCGTGGTACGCATCTATGATCTCGTCCATCGGGATTGGTACTTTTAAGTGGTTATAGTTAGCCCATCCAATCTTAGGCTTCGGGTGTCTGAGCGTCTGTACGACATCAAGCTCAGTTAGCTCCCAGTCTTGTGCGATCTCAGCAGGAGTCTTACCCGCTACCATGCCTTTGTGGAAGGCTCGTCTTTTGTTTTGATGGATCATGTAGTTCTCCTTTGGGAAGTGATTTATAAATAAGGGGTTACTAAGACCTCTTAAACTTGACTTGGTAGGTCTGCATCGTTTCGAGGTTGGGTACAGCATAGAACGCTTCTTTCACCTCTTCTGGAGCCTCTCTAAACTCGCTCCAACGGATCGTATAACTATGAGCGATGTATTGATCAAAGAGATCTTCACTGATAGCGTCCTCGATGTCGCAGATGTCTACCGATTCCAACTTAGGTGTGGGGGGTTGTTTTTCTACCCTCGTGGTGTATTTACCCGATGCCGACTCGATGATAAGATCTTGGTCATCTGCCATCTCGATCAGTTCTGACTTGAAACTTTTAAGAGACTTGTTAAACCTGTTCTGTGCTTCCCATAGTTTACTTGCCGCTTCGGTTCGTTGGTTGATGTCGAGGTTAGTATCGTTCATTGTGTTCATAAGTGTGTTGAAGTTCATTGTGTTCTCCTGTGCGAAGTTTATTTTAGGTTTAGTTCAGTTAGGATATGTGTTGAAGTTTCTCCACCGACCCATTGGACGGATACTTGGTGAAAGCCATTACCGTCTAAGTTTGAGTTTTTATGAGCGTCCTCAACAATGAATCCTGTCGATGAGTTTGTCTTGAGGACTACATCTTTGCCTTTAGTGAAGTGAGGGGCTAGAGATTTGCACACTCTATAAGTCTCTTTTAGGGTGTGTCTTTCACCTGGCTTAGGGATTCGTACTTTAGTTGCAGAGTCTCGAACCATGCACGATTTATTGGTCAAGACATCATAGACAAAGAGTGCCTTCCCCGATCCTTGAAGTGGTTCGCGGGCGTGAAGGATAAACCCTTCGATACCACGCTTGTCCATACTACCCTTTGTGACTTTGACTGGAGTATCGCACATAAGAGTTGCGTACATTGCTTCCATCTCTGACTTTAGACCTTTCTCAAAAGCTCTCACTTGAGATTTAACTAAGTCTCCGTCCACAAGGTTTTGGATCACTTCGGTGCTGTGACCCTCATAAGGATGGTCTGAGTCTGCAAACTCGATTGGTAGTGGTTCGCCTTTAAGGGCGAGGTGTACGCTCTTAGCGTAATCTAAGACTTGTTCTGTAGTGTTCATATTTTCTCCTTTTACGAAGTTAGTATTTTATAGATTGTTCATTGCTTTATATGAGTCTCCAATGACTTTCTTTACCATACCCCAACTTGGGATATGATAGGCAACCTCTCCTGTGAGGATCGGTTCTCCCGACACGACACAAGAGGTGTCAGCTAGTGCCTCTATATGCTGTGTCTCGTGAAGTCGTGCCGACTTGGGTACTTTGACCTTAGTCAAGTCATACCCTGCGAGAGAGGCTTGCTCTAGGGCTTCCTTTCGGGCTTCCTTCGCTTCTCTTTTAGCGAGGGAATCTTCACCCTTCTTTTCACAGCAAGAGTCAAAGAGAGGACAACCTTGACACATCGAGTCTGATTGCACGACTTTGCCAAAGCAAGGGGTCGTAGCCACGAGGCGTATCATTGTTTCCTCATCGTTGAGATTATAGAGACTTGGAGTAGACTGTACGATCTCAAAGTCACCGAAGAGGTCATCTTCATCTTCTAGTTCCATCATCATCTCCATTGGTGTGTTATCATACGAAGGAGCAGGTGCTTCTTCGGAGCAAACCACATTCCATCGCCACTCCCAACATTGAGTGGTCATCTCCCCTGTAGACTTGAGCGTTTTAACAGCTTGGCTACAGAGGTTATTAAACTTAGGTTGACCCGATGGGTAATACCCAAAGTCAGCTTCAGTCATACCCACATGGGTAAGGACTGCTTGTCGAGCCTCTTGAAGACGACTTGGCAAGATGTTTGGGAACACCTCTCGCATAGCGTTTAGTATTAAGTTTTTTTGTTCCTGTGTTGTCATAGAGAGTCTCCTTTAGGAGTGAGTAAGTGAGCAGTATCACCTACATGATATAATAGATAAGGGGTTACGAGATGCACCATCCGACCTTAGAGGTCAATAGGGCAAACATCAGATGAAGATTGGCTTTGAGCGTCAACCACATCTGATCTCAAGTAAGGGTCTATAGCACCCTCAAAAGCGTTCTGATTGTGCTTCATATTTAAATGACCTTTTATGGTCACAAACGAACGCTTGAGTGCCTTCTTAAAGTCAGTGATACCCAAGTCGTTCATGACCAAAAGACAAGCATGACCCCACTGTTTGGCCTGTCGTAGAGTGATCTCAAGTCCCATATCTTGTTCTTCAGCCACCTTGCGTATCGCTCGATTGCAATCCACTAGGAGCTTTACTTGATCGGTATCAAACTGAGGAAACTCAGCCTGTACAACCATTCTCTCAAACTTAGGTGTGGGAGGTGGTGCGTAGATACCAATGAGCCTAGACAAGAAGCTGGAGTCTTTCATTTGAGTGATGTTCCCTCCACCTTCACTTCCATCTGCACCACTATTAGCGGTGAAATAAAACCGAGTATTTGGCAACACTTTGAACAACCCTCCCTCAATGGGATTGGCGATCATCTCTTTACCATTCTCCACAGCCTCCCTCAACAGTTCAAGCATATCGGGTAAGGCTCGGTCAGCATCCGAAAAGATGACGACTCCTGGGACAGTGATGGTGAGCATACCATCGTTATTGATAACGGTGTACCCATTACCCTCCATGTCCTTGATGGACTCAGAGAGTTGGAGTGGAGTTGCACCTGTAAAGTCTCGCTTACAAGTGACCCCCCTACACGCCTTTAAAAGCTCCCCTTCGACCTCCTTCGTTTCAGTACCTCCATCGACTGAAACGAGGGTGGTTCGGGTCACCCAATCGGTAGGTGAAGTGCCTTGCTTGAAGGCGAACCTCTTACATGGGATATTGAAAGCGTGGCAAAACGCTTTCACCAAATCATCCTTACCTGTGCCTGCTGGCCCACTGACGATCATGTGATTCACTTTTAGAAACATGGATGCGTCCTGCATCCATCCCTCTGAAGAGTCCTCAACATAGTTGTTGGGTCGCTCGGCAGGAGTCCAACCTGCACTTTTGATCTCTGTATTTGTGAGGGGAGACATCAGTCTCTTCACTCCACAGAATGAGTTGCTTTTGAGAGTATTTAGATTTGGTGCTTGACGAGCCATGAGGTTCTCCTTTGTCAGAGTGCGAGTTGATTACAAGAGTCTATAAATAAGGGGTTACAGGATAATAACCTTATACGATTTTCGGGGGATTGTTCCCCCCTACACAATACTAATATATAAGGGGTTACAGTTTTTATTGGCAATCCTATAACAGAAGCGTAACCCCTTATATATTAGTATTGTGTTCTCACTTTTAAATAAACTCACAGGAGATGAATATGGATACAAACCACGACCCATCACAATATGCTAAAAGAGATCCTTTGAGCTTCGCTAAGGGAGCGTTCGAGGCTCTTACCTTAATGCTGAGAGGTATCTCTGTGCAGAGACAAGGTGGCACATTCGCTATCTCAGCATCCTTCCCTTGGCTCGTCTTTGGTCGAGCTATTCAAAATGTTAGAGGGAAAGACTTCGACTCGTCTGATAAAGCAAAGTGGTTAAAGGCGATCTATCAAGACGCATTATATAAGTTTCAGAGTGGGCCAGAGAAGGCGACTTTGTACCTCCCTGCACCCTCAGCCGCAGGTGTGACCACAATCAATGCTTCCGCAGGTGTCGGTGGTGGAATCCATGAAGCAGGTCATGCCATCTGTGATTGTGCGAATGGTCGCTTCCCTACCTTTGCTGAGTTTTACACTCATGTTGGTCGCCACTTAGAGATGGAGATCCCATACCATGAGTCTAACCTCCCTAAATGGGTTAATGTGACTGCTGATATGAGACTTGAACCAGGAATGGCACTCTCTTATCCAGAGGTCGAACATCGCTTTCATGCAATCCAAACTTGGTGTCATGAGCTTGAATCTGAAGGGAGAGGACAGGAAGTTCCTAGTGACTTTCTCATGGCTCTTAGAGACAGTGGGAAGGGTTGGGTTTCCGATGAGTCAAAAGCTGTCTATGCTGAGTACAAGCAAGAGGCTAGAGACTTGGTGGACTACCTCAAACCTATATGGTCTGAGCTTAATCCAAAAAACACTGATTGGGAGTCTTCGGCTCACCTTCCTGTCTATGTCGCTGTCGAGGTCATCAACGCTCTTCATAAGATGCTGAAAGAACCACCTCCCGAAGATGGTAAAGGTAAAGGCAAGGGTAAAGGCAAGGGTAAGTGTAAAGGTAAGGGTAAGGGTGAAGACCCAACCAAGCCTAATGAGCAAGGGGATGATAACAAGCCTAATGAGCAAGGGGATGATAGCAAGCCTCAACAAGAAGCAGGTAAGTCTCCCATGAGCCTCAACGACATCAAACGACTCTTAGACGGTGAGGGTAAAGCACTTGATCCTAATAGTGCAATGAAGCAAGAGGTCAATAAGAATAAAAAGCAATTAGACCATGAGCTTTATATCCCCAATGGATCTAAACCGATCTATCGGAAGTTCCTTTAATCATTTGGGGGGTACGAAGTAACCCCTTATCTATCCTATTAACTCTCGAAAGGAGAAAGACAATGCCAAACCAATATGACACCAAAGTCCTCTCGGCTCTTGGTCGAGGCACTAATAAGGTTCGCAGAGCCTTAGAGGTTGCTAACCAAAAGGCTGGTCAAAACTTCATAGGTGCGAGACTCAACACTCGCTCCACAGCTTTAGTGAATACGCTTGTAAGCGTAAGAACTGGACAAGTGAATAAAGATCGGCACATCAAGATGTATCAGAAGCCACAAGTGAGAGCGGCTTTCAGTTTCGCCTGTGATGGGAGCGACAGCATGAACTATAGCAATACTACTCCTAGTGGAAACTATTGGAATGAGTGTATCAGCCTCATAAATGGACTCCATACTTCATGTCAATCAATCGGGGTTGACTCAAGCTCTGCCCTAGTCATGTACACCTATGGGGATAGAGATGTCCCTATGGCAAGTTCAAGCTACAAGCCTGTAGCTAACATGATCAAAGGTCTTGGTGATAAATGGCAACGAGATAATCCTGATAGGCTTCGTAATAAGCGTTGCAGTGGTGGGACAAGTATCGTCTGCTATGCCGAAACTGCAATCGACATGGTGTCTAAATCTAATGCTACTCATAAGATCGCCTTTTTCCTCACTGATGGTGAAGACTACGAGAAGGCTTACTTAGAATCAATGAGACTCCAAGCCCAAGCCCAAGGTATCAAACTAGTCGGTATCGGATTAGGTGTACAGGGGGATAACTTGCCTAACGGTATCAGTGGTAAGTCTGCTCTTGAGATCGCACCTCGCATGATGGATCATCTTGAGAAGATCGTCAAGTCATCCACAGGAGTAGAGGCTAAGAGCTACATCTAAGAGCAACGATTAGTCCATGCTGTAACCCCTTAAATATAGGATAGTGTAAGGGGAGCAATCCTCACCAACCCTAACTCCCAAACGGAGAACAAAATGAACACAGTAAACATCACATCCGACAACTTCCTTCCAGCTCTCCTCGCCCCTTTCGGTGGCAAGGACACCCACAGCGAGTCGGGCGAGGCTCTCCCATCAACCTCAAGCAAGGCGTGGACATTCACGCTCCACAACAACGAGCGTGATACCCACCTCACCTTCAAGGCTCGCCGCCCTCGTGGGTGGACTGTTGAAAGCCCTGTCCTCATCGACCTCATGGTCGGCAAGGATAACTCCTCAGACTTCGGCTTCATCGGCTCGGTCAGCCCAAGAGGGTTCTACAAGGCAAGCCCTAAGAGCGTGGTAGATGCTGATCGCAAGACTGTGGCAGATCGTACCCTCGTGTGGCTTATCACGAAGCTCAACAATGGGGTGGAGCTTCCAGACGCTCTTGAGATCAAGGGTGCTTCTAAATGCTGTCGGTGTGCTAAGAAGCTCACCAACCCAGACAGTGTGGACGATGGCATGGGGCCAGTATGTCGCAAGAAGGCTTCATCGAGCAAGGTAAGTCGAGGGGTCTAAGGGCTAGGGTGGGTTGGGGGTCGGGAGGCTCTTAGAGGGGCATTTAAGAGATCGTGAGGCTTTGTCTATCTTCGGGCAGAGCCTTTGACTTCGATGCCTACTACCCTGGGGCGAGAAATCTAGGGTGGTGTGATGCTATTGTAGTGAGCTAAGTACGAAGTCGTAACCCCTTATCTATAAGACTATGTAAGAGGGGTGCAGAATAATCACGCACCCCATCACTCCCAAATGGAGAAGCCAACATGAGCTACTACCCCTCACTTCAAGACCTAAACTTCACCTCCGAGCAACTCACTGAGGCGATCCAACAAGACCTCAAAAAGTTGAAGTCAGCTAAGGCTTCACTCGAAGAAGCTAAGGCTCGCCTCCAATCCTCATCCTACGCAGACGCTGTAGAGTGTCAAGAGTGTGGCGGAGAAGGTCGGATAGGGCGTATGTTTCAGGTCGGATATGACGACTACGAAGCGGACCCAGAACTGTGCGAGTGTTGTCTCATGGATGGAGTGTACCCTTGGGATGTCAAACGCTCATGGTTTGATGAGGAAGTGGCTAAGGCTACCCTTGATCCAAACTTGGATGAGGACGAGCGAGAGGATGAGTTAAGAGATCTTCTTGAGGATCAGGCTTACGACCTTGACCTCTCTCCTCCACTGGAGGTCAAAGAGTGGAAACAAGCCTTACATCACTATAGCTTCCTTCCTTACAACCTCCACCAGAACCTATCCATTCTGAAAGACCACAACGAGACTGAGACCCCCTCATGGGTAGACAAGGCTCTGATAGAGGTCGAAGCACTAATCGAAAAGGAGAACCCATGAAGCAAGTCGAGATAAAACCTAGTGAGTTCCTCGCTCACCTTACAGCCCCTTTCTTCGGGGCGACACATGACCATAACGGTGTCGCCCTTCCGTCCAAGAGAACCAAGTCCTGGGTGTTCACCTTCGGCAACGAGCGTAAGGACAATCACCTCACCTACAAGGCGACTCGTCTAAAGGGGCAGACCGTCAATGAACCTGTTGAAGTGAGCCTTAACCTACATGGACTTAACAGCTTGTATGACCCTGTGTATCAGACCATCGGGACAGTCGATGAGAGAGGTACGCTCCGAATCCAATGCGGACTGAACCTCAATCAGCCCCGACTCGACATCGGCTACGAAACCCTCGTCTGGCTCTTAGGAGTATCTACTGACCAAGACTTCGAGATGCCCGATAATCTACAGATCATGTGTGAAGCCAAGTGTGCGAGATGTGCTCTCCCCCTCACTAACCCTTCGAGCTTAAAGCAAGCTATCGGCCCCATCTGTCGTAAGAAGATCAATAAGAGTAGTCCAGCTCATAAAGACATCAGTTATTGAGAGTCCTTAGTAGCCCAAATCATATAATAAATAGGTACTCTTAAATATGATTCAAGGACACTAAAATGACTAGAGAAATGATTACCACCGACCTTATCCAGTTGCTTCGTAAGTCAAGGGAGACACGCTCAAGCTGGCTTCCAATGTGGGAAGACTTAGCAAGAGGTCATTACCGAGACTTGAGAAATCGATGGATGACCTTTAATGCTAAGACCTTAGTTGACTGGGGAGAACATGAAAAGCAGGTACAACTCCTCATGTGGCAAGGGGGGAACAATGCAGAGGATTGGCTCAAGTTCGCCTATCGTTTAGTAATGGTCAAAGAGGACGCTCAGATTGCCCTCTAAGAGCATTAAAGGAGCAACCCTAGCCTAGACCCTTCACTGAACGCTACGACATCTTAGAAGTTCGTTTCACGATCCTTGAGGTTGATTCTCATGTCCTCGCTATAAGTGATTACAAGCTGAGGTTGATGGTGGCTCTTATGAGTGGTGGCTTTACCCTTACGAGCGTTCCAAAAAGTCTTGGTGGTTGAGGTCATCTTGATGCTGAAAAGCTTCACATGATCCGACACACCCTCAAAGCCTTTGGCGATTGCTTCCACGATTGCCTCTCGATCCTTCGGATCACAGATGACATCGTATGTAGCCACCTTCAGTGCGAGTGGTGCGATGGCGTTATAGTCCTCATCTTCAAAGTAAGAGGGGTGTATATCGAAGCTCAAAGATTTGATCTCTGCACCTGCTGTCGGGATCATACGATCAAAGGTTTCGTCATAAGTCTCAAAGCCTTTGCAAGCTTCGAGGATGATGATTGTTGAGAGTAGGTTTACCATGTTGTCTCCGTTGAGAAGTGGGTGATTGATATTTACTCTTATATAAGGGGTTACGACCTCGTATTCGTATCTAAAGAGGAACTCACTTTAGAAAGTAGAGGCCATCCGTCCTGCCAATTGTCGATGAGTGAACGGGACTCCTGATTCTTCATCATCGTGGAAACTACATACTCACTCTCCATAGGCACACCTAGATATTCCCACTCATCTGGGATCACTCCAAGCACCCTGTCCATCAAGTCTCCCTGTGGCGAATCTCCTGCAAGGAAGCGTTGAGTAGACTCTGGGTCAGTGCTAAGAGTCACATCAACAATCTTATCGTCAAGGGTGATCCACGCATGGAGGATAGGCATAAAACCAGTCCACACATAGCCCTCGTGATACTTGACCCTCTGGTGGACTCGGTAGCTGTCGGCAAGGGTCATCATCTGAGCATTATGGAAACACTGCTTAGGGAGGCACTCAATCATTCCTGTGATCATTTTGAGGTACGAGTACTGCTCCTCTGTTAAAGTCTCACTAGAAGCCATCTCAGCACCCTTATCGAGTACATACTCTTCTTGGGTCATAAGGGTGCCTCGACCACCTAACTGACCTAGAATCTCGGCTCGTGTTTGGATTTGTTCTCTTAGTGTCATTTCGTTATCCCTTACGCTCTAGGTTTGCAATCCTTTTAGCTTCAAGGGTCGCTCCCCTATCAGCCTTTCGTCTGGCTCGTTCTTCATTAGCTGTCTTAGATCTCTGTCGCTCAGTTTCCTTAGCTGTCGCATAAGAGACCCAGAACTCAGTTCTCGCTGATGCTTCAAGATCTCGCTCTGCTTCAGCGTTGAGTCGGTCAAGACGCTCCCGCCTGTTGCCAATCTGAACCCTCACAAGCTCAATCAAGACACCCAGACCAAGCCAAGCGAAGAAGAAGATGATCCAGTTATTGGCGACATCTTGAAGCCTCTCAGCTTCAGCAACCTCAGCCTCACTCGACATGAGAACCTTCACGCTCTCACAAATTTTATGCTGTGCCTTATTAGCCTTGATCTGAGCAAATGTGACAGTATCCACATACCACCACCTACGGACACTCACTGTCCCAGTGTGACCCTGGTACTGCACAGGATTAGGGTTGATTGAGCATTGGCTGTGGTAAACAGCCCTGCCCTCAAAAGCCTTTTTACCTGCGTTGATGCTGGTACCAACGAACACGAGTGCTGATATAAAGAATATGGTTTGTGTCGCAGTCATTTTTTTCTCCGTTTGGGGGAGTGAGAGTGATTGATGTTACCCTATAAATAAGGGGTTACAGCCTAATGGTAACCCCTTATTTATAGGGTACTGTAATAAAAGGAGACTGCTAATGACCTTAACTCAGAAGATCAATGGGGTTCGCAAGATGATCCCGACACCTCATCACAAGACTGCATACAAGACCAAAGGGTCTATGCAGTCGTGGTATGACCGACACATCAAGCTCTTCACTGATCTAGCAGAGGAGATAGGGTTTAAGGTGATCCCCAAACCTGCCATTGAGTTGTCGGGTGAGGTGGATCTCGTACTCCGAAAGGAGGGGTTTGGCGACTTCTTCCTCACCTTGACATGGGCTAAGGATGGAGCGTCTACAGTGAGTCTATATGGCAACTGTACAAACTCTATAACCTACCCTTATCAGACATGGAGAGGACACGATAAGCCCCAGTCTCATAACGATGCTCATCTTGGCAACTGGTTCCTCAAGTTGGTTCGGTTGGACTGGGTCTCTGATAACCGACCCAACAAGAGTGAGATCAAGATCGGTGATGAGATCGTGTTCAGTGGTACGCCAGGTGGTGGTGGACAACGCACACGAGCTAAGGTCATCGGGGCAGGGGGAGCATGGGGTCGCAACTACTATAGAGTCGAGTTGCTAGAAGAGCGAGGGGTGAAGAAGATCAAGCGTGTAGGGTCTATGGTGGAGGTACACTATGACTGCATCGTTCACCATAAGGGCAATACGAAGTAGTAACCCCTTATTTATATAAAGGTGTAGAAGGAGGTCAACATGACGACCATAGAAAAACAACGAGCACAATACGCCACCATCCGAAACAGCCTACCCCAACCTTTTCGTGGGGAGTGGAGAGAGATCGAGCGAGCCTTTGCTGATCTTGATGTTCCTCCTACCCCTAGCGAGTGGGTGGCAGAGGTCAGTAAGTTCAGCACTGAGGTGGCTCAATATGAGTCAGCTCTTGGAGCTTGGATCAACCTACGATCAGAGAACCCTCAAGGTTGGGGTGAGGATCATGACCCAAATCAAATAAATGGATGGGGAGATCACCAAACTATCCGAACTAAGACCTCCCTCTTGCGAAGGCAGTTTAATGAGGATATACAAACGATGGCGAGCTATGATGAATGGCAAGAAAGTAGAGACTAGTAATATGACGACATACGCTAATAACTGTGGACACCTACAAGACCTTATCTCCGAAGCTCACAGTGAGAGATTAAGTGAGAGCGATGCGAAGATATGGGCTAAGTCATTCATAGAGGAACTTGAGAACTATGAGGAGGTCAAGGACATGGCACACCACTATGGCATCTCCTCAGTCGAGGTAACCCACCACCAAACGATCAAAGCACAGATCTTAAAGAAGATGGTCGAGGAGATGCTCGACTTTGACAGTGCCGATGATGAGGATGAATACTATGCCCTAGATGATGACGACTATGGCGATGGTATGGAGGGCGAGCTATGAAGGCACTCATAGGGCTGACGATCAAGAAGGCTAAAGAGGTAGCGAAGCAGGAGTTGGGCGTTAAAAGAATGGGCGATGCTCGTTTTAAGATGGTCCTCGACCAATGCATTAAGAACGGAGACTTTATTCTTGACGGTGACATGATTAGAAACCCAGCCGAAGCAGACCCCTTAGATCTTTTTGGGGATGTTGTCGTTTGGAGTGAGACTTCGGAACCAGATAATTCCGAACCAGTCGAAGAGCCTATTTCCGAACCAAACATTCCTACTAAGACCCCTCATCCAAAAGAGGTACACACCGACCCCAAGCTCTCAAGCTCTGACCTACCACGAGCAGGAGACATATACTATTACAGATCCTATACTGGCGAAGTGGTGCAAGGAGAGGTAGTCTCTGTAGTTTGTTTCGCTGAATGTCAGAACCCAAACGGAACATGGCAGAGTGTTACCCTTCAAGACCTCCATCTCAAGAAGAAGGGCGTACCGAAAGAAACCATGATCAACCACCTCAACGCATACTACCAAAATAATAGTCACTTGAAAGCAGAGCGTGATCAGCTCCTAAAAGAAATAAGCGAGCTAAAAGGGAAAACCGAGCCGAAGGAAGATACGGATGCGAAGTAGTAACCCCTTGAATATAAAGGTCTTCTCGTCCCTCAAAGACAGGGTTAATCAACATTCTCTCAGAACCCCATCAAAGACTCTATGGGTTTTTGGGGGAGTCCCGAAAACCCATATTGAAAACGCATACAATTTGACATCCCTTGATCTATAACCATGTTTCAACCACCTTTACCAATACAGGGAAGACAAATGACTTGTGAAGAATACATAAAGAGACATGGCTTGGAACTACCAGTCTCCAAACAGGAAGCTGTGGAAGACTTATTAAAAATGACTTCTTCTGAATACTTGAATCTAGGGCGATATTGGGGCAAAGAGCTAACTCTTTGGGGAGATTCGGATGAGATAGAGCAAGCGAATGCGGAGCAGATTGAGTCATACAAGCGTATGGGGGAGCATGATTACAAGATTATGTATAAAGGTTAAGTCCAGAGAGGGGGGGGTCTTATATATGAGCGTTTTTGAAAAAGCGATGTTGGATAAGTGATTCTGTATATTATTTGGGTTTGTGATTTTTGGGTTCGAGTTTGTAACCCCTTATTTATAATCTCTTGAAAGGAGACTTAAATATAAGTCTCTTGAAAGGAGAACCGATATGAGTTTGATAAGATACTCACACGATGCAAATCAGATAATGCCTTATGCAAAGGTGTATACGATCCACCCTAACTTTATAGACCTATATCCAGATATTACCTTTAACCACATACATGGTTGGTTAAAAGAGAGGGTAGGTAGCGGAGCTTATGACGGGAAGTTCTTTGAAATGAGTGATTGGGGGAGCATTTCTTTTTATCATCATGTTTTGAAGAGGGCTAAGGTGAACTACACCGACTTGGTACATGAGCTTAATGGTTGGGGTTCAGCATTTAAGCGTGAACCTAAAGTAGAACCTAAAGTTAAGGTGTTTAGACCACATAAAGAGGTGTGTATGGAGATGTTTGGATGGTCTAAGGTTAGAGTCGAGCAAGAGTGCTTTTCTAATCCGCAAATGACAGGAGAGGAGGTCATTGCTCTTTATGGGCTTGAGGGTCTTTCAAGTGATGTGCTTGACAATCTATTTAAGTTAAGTGATGAAGAGCATCATAGGGTTTTAGGTGCAATAAAGAGGATTGGGGGGTAGTTAAGTCTCCTATGGAACAACCCCTTATTTATAATCTCTTGAAAGGAGATCCATATGTTATTAACAGTAAAAGAAAATGGAGTTCGGGTAGCCAATAGTTCTTTTATTGGAACTAGGGTTAATGCAGATCAGATACGCAATAGTTATGAGAACTTGCTTGGTGAGTTAGGTTTTGTTTTTGAGCTGAAAAGGAAAGATCAAAGTCTTGTGTATGTTCACCAATCCACAAGTCCAATGAGTCCATCTTCGCTTTGCGTAGTTTGGATGCAAGGTAAAGGAGAGACATTTGTCTTGAGGGTCCTGCGAGGAGAATTTTTCATGGATCATAAAATCAACTTAGAAGGCTATGAGATGTATGGCTTTGTATCGGAGATTTTACAGTCTGTAAGGGATGTTTGGGTTGAGGGGGGCTTGAAAAGATGATGAACAAGTATCTTAAGAAGCATGATGATGATGGACAAGTGGATTGGTCTAAGAGAGGTTTTGAGATGTTGAACGAGTTTCAACAGATCATGGAAGACGGTATTGATTTAACTTGTCGTAGGCTTTTAGGTGATGTACTTGAGAGTCGTGGTTTCGTAAGGGTCATACCTTACGAGAGGTTTGAGTTGTCGGACGGAGAGGGTCGTGTTGTGGAGGTACTTATGGACGATGAGGCTTTACGAGTCGTCCGAGATGGGGTGATGTACCACTTCCCTATGCACTATGAGTTGGGTAGTGATGAGTTATGTGATTTGTGGGAGATGATTCGTAATGCTTGGGAGGCAGATTAAGACGCTTAAATATGCGAGTAAGTTCTCCGAAGTGTGGTAGTTCTTAAATGATTTGGGGTGTTATAGACGAAGGGGGTTAAACCATGCCTTATGTCTATAACAGAAAAGATAAACGAAAAGAGAGTCTGGTCACACAACTTTTTGTTAGAGTTTGATTTACTCTCTATTGAAGACCGATATACGAGTTTAGTCTTAGGGTTAGAGGAGTCTGGTTTTATTAAGAAAGACTATACCTCATATTCTCCATTGAGTAAGGTGACTGATCTACAACTAGAGGGAGTCGTTGTTAGGCTTTATCTGGTAGATCTGAACAAGGACACTGTAATTTGTTATCGTGTTGGTTTAGTTAATCGAATGGACAACGATGACACGGACACGATTTTTAGGTTAGGTTTGGACACGATATGGGGGGATATTCGTAGGGTGTGGGATGGTTCAAAGTAATAGTTTTTTTATATATCGTCAGTATGGTGAATAAGAAGCAAAAAAAATCTAGGAGTATATTGCCATGTCCGAGTCTATGAAGAACGCACTTGAGTGGGGTTTTAAGGTGTTATCTGTTTTCCTGATACCTGTAATCATTTATTTGTTCAACATGAGTACTAGTTTGAAGTTAATGGAGCAGAAATCGGAGTCTCAAGCGAGAGTTGTGGAGAAGTTAGATAGTAAGATTGAGCGTATTGAGAAGGATTTGAATCAAGTCCAACTTAACAGCCAAGAGTTGAGGCAGATGAGGGCTGACTTAAATCAACAAAACGCTATGATGCGAGAGATTTATCAATGGGTTTTACGCCAGCAGGGTAAGAATCCATGAAGAAGTTAGTTTTATTAGTAATGGTGGTTTTTTTTAGTTTTTTTTTAGTGAGTGGTCTAAGTATAGAGGGCAGTAGTTCAAAAGAAAGTGTTGACAAGGTGTTTGAAACAGATAAAGGGGTGGTACAAATAGAAAGTGTAGCAGTAGAGCAAGCTAATATAATTTCAGATATGAGATGTGAAGTAGATGATCTACTTCACATGACTTGCCAAATCACCCGTATGCTTAAAAGCACAGGAGACAAAGATGTCAGAAGAGAATGTAAACCAAGAGCCAGCAATCACCAACCAACCTGTAGAAGTGGGGTCACTCACAGAGGAGGAGATGTCTACCATCTCACAACTACGACAGAACGCTAATCAGTTATTGAATCAGCTTGGTCAGTTAGAGCTTCGTAAGACTCGTATTGCATTTCAGATAGAGCGTAATGAAGCACAGGCACAGGAGGTAGTCTCTGGAGCAAGAGATCGTCTTGGTATTTCAGAAGGTTCACCTTGGCAGATTCAAGAGGATGGAACAGTGGTAGCGATCCTCAATGAAGAAGCAGATGCTGACGAGGGTTAAGTCTCCGACCATCTAAAGAAGCGATCATCTTCTTTATGTGTGATCCCTTTACGCTTCACTTTACCAGCTTTCTTTCCACGCACATAGCGTTCAAAAGAGGTAAAGTGTTTACGCTCTAAGTCCGAGAGATCATCAACGGTGATTTCTTCTTCGACCAAGAGCCAAAACCTGCTACTGGCTTTAGCTACCCAGAAGGCATCTGCTTGGTGATTATTCCATCTCTTAGCCCCTTGACCATCGGTAGCTTGTTTAGCCGCATCTACCATATCACCTTTACCCATCTTCCAACCTTTGGGTCTATTGAGGAAAGCGGCCGCATGGGCTTTTACTTGATTAGGGGACAAATAAACCGTATCGCATTTCTCAAGCATGAGTGCTTCATTGCTATATAGGAATAGACCATACATCCCCTCTGAGAAAAGGTCATTAAATATGGGGGACTCTATACCTACCCTTAAAGTCTCCTCTGGGTGGTCTGCTCTGACTTGTTGTACGATTTCTCTTAGACCTTCTCGCAGGGTGATGTAGCGTTCAACGAACATGGTTTTGGCATCGGTTTTCATTGTGCCTTTATCCAAGAAGTGTCCGTCATCACGAATGAGAGTCCAACCGAAGTTTCTGAGTGAGGGGTCGAGTCCTAAAATCATTTGTAGTTCCTTTATAATCATCTTTAGATATCGTTATATGATACCCCTTTAAAGGAGAGAACCCACCATGAGACATGATAACAGTTATCGTAGAGCAAGACGCTCTTATCGGCAAGCATCAATGAATCGTCAAGCTACAATGGAGCGTATCGCAGGACTTGAGCTTAAAGTTGCGGCTATGGAATATCAAGCAGGAATGACAGACTCATTAAAAGGTCTTTTCCTCAAGTATGTCGCAGAACCACTTGATAAGTATCGTAGGCATCTTAACCTTTTCTCTATGCCTGTTGATGATCTCATGGATGATGTTATCGAAGCAATCGCTCCAGAATATGCAGAAGCTCTGATGGAATCTGAAGTAGACGCTGACTTTGAGGAATTTGAAACAGGTGCTAAACTTAGGCAAAGCGAGAGAGAACATGGTCAATCTTGGTTCTCTCCGAGAGGCAAGTCACCAGAGTTTTACGAGGGTTATACTTGGGGTGACACCAATGATGGCCCAATACCTAACGAAGTAAAAAAGCGTATCATTCAAGAAGCGGCACAAGAGCATGACAAAAAGGTTGTTGAGAGAGCATTAAAGAAAGCTCTTAATGTCATCAACCCTATTGAGATCATCAAACACGCTTACCATATCGTCAAGTCAAAGGGTTGGGATCCACACGCAGATGAGATTTGGTATAAAAAATGGTCTAAGCGTTTCTTTAAGGTTGTCCTACTAGCAATCGCAATGGCTATTGTAGAAACACTCGAACATTATGTTCTTCCTGCAACAATGGTAAGCATAACTGGGAACCCTGCATGGTGGGGTCTTGCTTCTATACCTCTCCTAGAGATCATTATGCCTATCGTTCTTGCGTACTTCAAGAAGTCTAAAGTAGATGAACCTGGACACCTTGATTGGTATGAAGAGAACTATGGTGAAATTGAGGAATCTCTTGAAGACGAAAATGCTTTTAGAGGTCGTAGAGCTTACGACTTTTAATAGTTCTTTTATATCTTCTCATAAGTGATCTCTTTAACCTTAAACAAAATGGAGAACCCTTATGAGAAGATCAGCTAGTGAAATTATTAATGACCTTGAGAGTCGTATCGCACGACTTGAGAAGTCAGCGAGTATAACCGATCTGATGGATAACTTTTCGTTTGATGAGAGTGACTCACCTAGAGAAATAGCTATTAAACTTCAAAATGAACTTGGAGAGCTTTTTCAAAATGTGAGCTGGAACATAACCGAAGCGAATGCAGACTCGGATGAAGTTGAGTTTAAGGGACAGATCAGTGGCATCATACCCGCTGAAATGATCCCAACCCCTTTCTCAGCAGAGTCCATCCTCCTAAAACTTCAAGATGTATTTGGTGAGAACACTGTAGATGTTATCGAATCTTTCGATTCTTATGCAATGATTCTTGTAGACAACGAGGTCGCTAAATTTATTTTTATCACCCTATCTTTTTATGCGGGTAAATGGACTCTTAGTATTGAGGACGAAGGTGACAGTGGTGAGATCCCTGATAGTTTCTGGGACTTTGCCAAGAGCGTTGGGTTTGAAGTCAAATCTACAGGGAGTGTTTCTGAAGATGTTGACTTACTCACTCGAAAACTCAATAAACTCCTTAAAGAGTTCAAAAGGTTCCGAGGGTGACTACAATTCGTCTGTACTAAAACCTAATCCTTGTCTAAGACACAGATTCCTCGACTCACATTGTGGATGACGGGGAAGCATTTCCCTCCTGCTACAATGACAGTTCCCAACATAGAGGGGTCTTTAGGGTGAACCACATTATCAGTGGTAATCACCTCATCTATACCTAGCTCATTCAACCTTTGTTCAGCATCGGTGAATGAGCCTTGTTTTATGCCCCACAGCTCTTTTTCACTACGATCTAGTGCAATCCCTAGCATAGCTTCTATAACTTCCTTTACAGAGGCTTCTATGCCCCATGTAAGTACAGACTCTCTATTAGATGGTTTCTCTACCCATTTAAGTAAGGTTTCACCTTTAGGGTCACCTACGAGTAAGGGCATACACTTAGGAGGTACATCTACTTCTAAGAATAAGGGTGTTTTGTCCTTCACTTTTAGTTCTACTATTTCAATCATTTCCATCCTCAGTTTCATCGGTGCTCTCTGCAAGTACCCATAACAGTGCGGCTACATCGGGATACTTACTAGCTATATTACCCATGTCTCCTTCATTGATGAGATTATCAAACCCTAACTCGAAATCTTCTTTGATTTCTTGTTCTGTTTTTTCTGATTTAAAAAAAGGACAGGTGTTTGGAACAGAGGGATCACATATCACCCCGTCCCACTCTTTAGGTTTATCTGCATCTAGTAGGCAGACATAAAAAAGGGGATCGTTAGCGTTGCCTTTGACTTGACCAGAGTGAGTGCAGTTACAAGGCTTCTTCGACATACCGTTGCGTATGGCTTTCTTAAGCAGTCGATGTTTAACTTGCTTGAGTTTATGTCTTATAGATCCTTGTTTTTTCATTACTTGATTCTCTTTAAGGTAGCACCATTTTTACTAGGGGATATTTTATATCCTATATCACAGTTATCAGCTATGGTTGCGTCATGTGTGATACACAATATATCCATATCCAATCGTTGACACAGGATTTTTAGAAACTCGACTAAGATCTCTACTCGATTTTCATCCACAGCAGGAAATGTCTCATCAAGAATAAGTATTGGTCTAAGATTTCTTTTAAGGATAAGAGAGATTCTTAACAACAGGCTTTGGATAGTGGTCACTGCTCCGCCAAACGCATCTAAACCAGCCCCTACTATCTCAAGCCCATCTTGACCCTTAAAGGTAGTCTTGAGGTTAACAGCTACCTTCCCTCGCACCTTTGAGATCTCGGCTGTTAGCCCTACCTCTTGTTCGGGGAATATCGCCTTTAACCCCTCTTCCAAGAGGGATATATAGGTCGAGACACCACGCTCTACTTCATCTTGAGCGAGAGTGTCGAGAATGACTCCTGCTTCTGTCTTTTTATCCTTATCAAGCTCAAGGAAAGCGATCTCATTTTCAAGATCGTCTATGCGTTTCTCACACGATTCTTTGAGAGCCTTTAATCGGTAAAATCGAGAAGCAAGATCATTCATCACATTAAAGCATCCAACCTATAATAGAAACAGTCTGTACACCAGAGTCTTGGTCTGACTTAAAGAGCATATAACCTTTATTGCCCTCTTGAGAACATCCAAAGACGATGTTATCATTATATATTTCCACTGCTTTTTTGACCGAAAGATAGTTAAAATCGAAAGTGGCGATGTCATCACCTTTACCTTTTTCTTTAAGGCGAGTAGCATACATCAAGTGAGAGAGGTCTGTGATCTCTTCTAGTGGCTTCTCAGCGTCCTCAAAAAGAGGCACTTCAAGATTGTACGAAATAGTCTTACTATTAGACGACTTCATCTCAAGACTTGGAGGTAATAAAGCCTCATCTTCTGGGTCTTTAAAAGAAACCTTAAAGTTAGTCTTATCAGCAAAGGCTGATAAGAAGGTAAGACCATTCATAAAGTTTTCCTTAGACAACATCCAAACCCTACGAGGAGTCCAGTTAAAGGCATCAGCATATTGCTGTGTGATGGGAGGGTAAGTATATGGCAAGTCCATCACAGCAAATAAAGCACTGTCCTCAGCCTTAAAGAAGGTAGCTTGTCCTCCACTAAGAACCTCAATCATACCTCCATCATACGCCTTGAGGAACTTCATCAATGGTGTAATGTCCTTATAGTGAACCTTCACATTCATTCCTTGAAGATCATCATGTCGAGACATATTAAGCATGAATCCATCACAGGCAATGGCTTTTCCGTCTTCAATCAAGATCATAGCAAGCTCTGGTCTACGACTATCATCTTGTGATACATACTGTCTATTGGTATTGAGCGTATCATATAGAATGGAAGCAGAAATCTCTCCTACTTTAGTTGCTTGACCGAACTTTTCAACCCAAGGGGGAAAGGACTCTGGGTCGAGCGAGATTGTAGTTGCTTCTCCCTCACTACCTTTTAACGAAACTTCTTTATCCTCCTCATTATACTCAATCTCTACAACACCTGTCATAACATTAGTTGCTGAGATTAAACGCTTCCCCTCAATAGAAAAAGAACCTCCGTCTTGAACAGTAGCACCGATGACAGGGATCTTTGAAAACTGACGAGGGGGAGAACAAGCCATAACGCTCACTCCAGCATTCTCAATGGTGAAGATAAAGTGTGAGGTGATGTCTTGGTTTGCACCCAATGTGTTTTGGGCGATTGAGAGAGTTTCCTTTAAATCTTGTGCTGATACTGTGATTTTCATATACCGTCTACTCGACTTTCAATGCGTGTGATGACTTGCTCTGCATCCAACAGAGCTTCATTAAGTTTAGTGATTGCCTCTTGCCTTTCAGCTTTAAGGCGATTTATTTCTTCTTCAAGAGTGTCGGGGTTAATACCCCTTTCGACTAACCTCTTATCAAGCTCTAAAAGACTTGACTTAGCGACTTCTAGTTTACCTAGCAAACGCTCCCTTCGTCTTTCAATGTCGATTTTTTTATTAACCAGTTGTTCAAGATCCATTTGAACTCTCCTTTGAGTGGTGTGTTTGTGATACCTCTTTTATATGATTCATTTCATATCAAGGTTGATAACCCCACCACCTTGTTCCGTTGGGTCGGGTGTTTTTGTTTTACCCATACCACGCTTCGCCGCATTACGCTTCTTCTGTGCTTGTCTAGGTTCACAAATGTTCTCGAACTTACACCAAGTACAATGCTTCGGAATAGGGTTAGGCTCAAAGACACCTCTATGGATAGCACGATTAGTCTCTATCGCTTCTTTCCCTAATCTTCTTATATCATCTTCGGTGATCTTCACTTCCACGAACCCAGTCCATTCTGCGTCTTTATCTGCAAAGTGTTTTTCAGGGGGGTTTGATCTAGGATACCTAAAATAAAAGAACCCTAACCTGTCGGGTACTTTCCCATACTGTAATCTAAAACAGAGAGCATACCATCTTAACTGATCTTCATCCTCATATTTCATCGGAGTGGAAGCGTTCTTCCCGTCAAGAAGATGAACTTTGCCTTCTTTATCTCTATATACGAGGTCGGCAATACCACAGACATTAAAGTATTTGTTCATCGCAGGGGTCATACGCAACTCGGACTTAGCGTAAGGACCGAGAAATCTATGCTCTTTCAAAATCTCAAGAAAGTTCTGAGCACCTCTTTGGCAGATGTCCATCGCTTCTTCTCTAGTCATATATGACCAGATTACATAATGGCGTTGCTCTGCTTTGGTAAACGCTTGGTCTACAATGTCCTTAATCTTTGTCTGTATCGTTTTAGGATCTCGATACAGTTCATGATCGTAGACTTCTTCAACCACAGTGGATAACACAGTACCCATAAGTTGATGGTGTTCAGAGTCCTTTGACTCATCGGGTAAGGGTTTTCTTTTACCTTTCCCTGCTCCAAGATCGTGATCTGGATGCCCTTTATGCCATAGGTATTGTTGAGGGCAAGCTCTCATCATTTTTAAGTGCGACCAGTATATGTTTCTCATGGGATCGTCCAATACTTCGGTGTTCGGTTCACCCATATTGTACCTCCTTAATGCTTAAAGTTGACGACCCCTCTACTTATATGTTTGTAGACTTTTTATAACCCCCCAATAAATAGACACTGAGCATTAAGGATAAAAAATGTTAGATAGAATAGTACAACAACATATGGTTAGAATTGCTTGTCAAGTCGCCTACGATCAAAGTCCGAACTTGAAGAGGGCAACCTCTTCGGATCTTTCCATTGAAGCAATACAAGTTATTGCTAAACACTTAACTGCGAACAGTCGCCAAGACTTCACTCAAAGAAAAGCATTTATGAAGATAGTGAAGAAGGTGAAGAAACTGATTACTTTGTTTAAGAAAGCACCTCAAGCATGGCAAAAGTTTAAATCTATGTTAGGGGTCACAGCCACAAATGTGTTTTCCATGATTAAACAAATCGACAAAAAGCTAGGTGACCTTCTTGAAGAGGGTAAGAAAAAGCTCAGTAGTTTATCCACAAAGATATTAAAAGAGCTACCTTTGCTTCGTCTTCTTGGAGAGGTGTTAGAAGAACAGAACCGATGGGAAGATTTAATAAACAAGTATAAGAGTTATGTTCCAGACTCTGTAAAGTCTGCACTAGCAAAAATAGAACAAGGTACAACCAAACTAGGTGAGTTCCTTGATGGTGTTCTTGGAACTTCAAGAACCCTTAAAGCTCTTTCTGCACCCATCAAGATTTATCTCTTTTTCCAAATCTGGGATTGGTTTGCAGACTTTGATTTTAAAGCTGTCGTAGCAGGGCTTTTAGGTACAATTTCATTTAGCAACTTAGTGGCTATGTTGCCAGGAGAAGGTATCGAGATTATCTTAGAGCTAATCCTACCTCCCCCTGCCAATGGAGCTTTAGTTAAACTTATCGCTTCAGTAGGGATTTCATCCGTTTTCGCTGTAATTTTAGTACTAGAGGTGAAATACCTAATGAAGATCAATAAAGTCAAAACTACTTCTGGACTTTTAACTGTACTCGAAGCGAACGGTTAAGGCTACTTAAAGAGATCGTCAAGTTCGTCCATAGCTTTTTGACCATCCTCACCGAGATTGCTAGATACCTCTTCCTTCATTTCGGGTTCTTCTTCGTTTTTCTTAGAGGTGAGGTAACCACGAACTTGATTGAACATGGAATCTAGCCAACTATCGGGAAGCAACTTTCGGAAGCCATCAAGACCTTGACCCTTATGTTCACTACCTGTGGTTGGATCAGCCCATGTATACCAAGCACCACCCTTCTTAACGACTCCAACAGAAATCGCAAGGTCTAACACTGTACGCTCATTGTCTACACCGATCCCATTCATAAGGTAAAACTGACACTCGTGTTTGTAAGCGTCAGAAACTTTACATTTATCGAGTGTAGCACGAACGATATTTCCTTTAACAGTTTCGATCATCTTGTTCTGTAGACCATCCCATTCTTTACCACGATCTTTGCCGACCACACGAAGCATAATCTGTAGAGATGAATAATACTTCCACGCTTGACCACCTTGTGGTTTTCTCTGAGGTCCAGATCCAAATCCACCCATACCACCAATCGCTTCTCGCAACTGAGAGATACCGATAACGCCTGTATTAGCATCTGCGATAACACGCTTGAACAGGGGTAGGAATTGCGACCATTGACGAGCCAAAAGACCAACTGCGGCTTGTTCTCCTGCTTCTTTAGCAAACATCTTTTCGGGAACGCCTGCACCTACAGAGTCAACCACGATAAGATCTACACCTGCCGATGCGAACTTAACCATGAGTTTGAACCCTTGCTCCAAAGTTTCTGGTTGGAGAAGCATGAACTTAGACTTATCTGTAACAGGAACACCGAGCATTTGAGCGTATCTAGGTTCAACCTCATTCTCCCAGTCAATATAGACACAAGTCCCTCCTTCGTCATTACATACGGAGGCCGCTGTCTGTAAAGCAATCGTGGTTTTACCTGCACCAGCCAAACCATAAACATTTGTTATACGACCTCTTGGAATACCAGGACAAGGACGAACACCTTGAGCATTTTCTTTGCCCCCAATGAGGTAGTCAAGGGCGACAGATCCTGTACTGATGTGGGGCATAGAATTAGAGAGAGAATCAAGATCAAGCTCTACAAGAGCCGAGTCTTTCATGCCCTTTTCAGCATCGTTGAGGACACTTGCGAGATCAACCCCTTTTAGGGCAGACTTCACTTTTGAAGATTTAGATGCTTTAGATTTGGCTTTAGCCATAAACGCACTCCTTAAGAATGAGGTTAGTAGGACGACTTAATCCCTTATATGATGATCTCCTCATTTATAGTCTATTTATAATTTATTTTATATGTGAGAGGAGATCATCACATGATTTATAACACTAACGCACATATTGGGGATACAATCCCCTGTCAGATTTCTTGGGTTGGATTTGATCTCAAACCACTCAACATACAGAATGTAGAGACAACCCTTTTTCACTATGTGGAGGATGTGCGAACAATCTTAGATGGGCCAAACGCTATGGTAGCCACAGATCAAGCTCACCGTTTCGTTTATCGCTTCACCATACCTGATAGTGTTTTAGGACAAACTATCTTTGTCGAGTTTAAAGCAGAGATGGTCGCTGACAACGCTCTTGTTTACGGAGAGCAAACCATATCTGTTTCCTCAAGAGACACTTTTATTGAGGTAGTATAGTTATGTCAGTGATCTTTGTACAAAGAACCCAAATGGGTCCAAATGATTTAAGAGTAGAAATCTTCGGCAATCAAGGCAATGGCTTTGATCCTTACTTAATCTATTATTCGTTCTATGGTACAGATGAAGTTAGAGGTGAGTGGCGAGTGGGTGTTGAAAAAAGATACCCTGTAAAAGAAGAGACAGGCAAATACTATGTAGGGGAAATGTTATCTGCGGGATTTATTCCAGGATCTTACTTTGTCCAATGGGTTATCAAACGCACTGACTCCTCGCCTCTTGAAGTCATTAAAAAGCAAGAGTTTGCCTTTATAGGATATTAATTATGAAAAACACACGATACCTCTTATGTATATTTGGATTATTAGTTTCTTGTGAAGATATTCCAAATGAAGATAGAACCCTTTGTGAAAAGGCAGAAAACCATATTTATCAGTGTGTTGAATATATCCCTGCTTTTACTTGTAATGATGAATTAGCAGATAAGATATTAAACACACCTTGTGAGAACATAAAAAGTCTCTGGAGATAAACCCATGCCCTTTGATCATGATATTACTATGAAAGAACGATACTTAGCTATCGTTCTCTTAGATTTGATAGGGTCTACTGCTTTCGTTCAAAGGGTGGGAGCTAAGGTGGCGGCTCAGTGGTTTCAAATCCATGATCGTATGGCTAGAAATCTTGTTTATCGGCATGAAGGCAGAGAGATAGATCGTTCTGATGGTTTTCTATTGTCTTTTGACCGACCTGTAGATGCAGTTAACTTTGCTCTCGCTTATCAAAAAACAATCCCACCAAAAATAAAGATCAATACTCGTATCGGTATACACTGGGGTAAAATCATTGAAGTAGAACAAGATGATGTCTATGTTGGAGCTGGAGCTAAGAGAGTCGAACTTGAAGGACTCTCAAAAAACATTGCCGCTAGAACAATGTCTCTTTGTCAAAAAGGTCAAGTTCTCCTCACAAAGGAGGCAATGTTAGCCACTCGAAACAGAACGAATATGCACACACCAAAAAGCACCCGATTTGCTTGTGTAGGTATGTATAAATTTAAAGGGGTGAAAGAACCACAAGAAATATATGCGGTTGGTGAAACCATTGAATCGCTACAGCCTCCTCTAGGATCTGAGAAAGTAAAAAGACTAGGTGGGCCTAAATACATTAAGAAAAGAGCAAGAGATAGAGTCTTGAAAGACTGGGTTCTCTATGTCTTTTGGAGGGCTGGGTTTATAGCGTGTTTGTTCTGGCTTCATATTATTTTTCAACTATCTACAAGACCTGTTGCAAGATCTCTGATCGGACTTCCTTACCATATGCCCAAGTATGACGCATTCATTTCTTTCATTTCAGAGTTCTTTAAGAATCTGTTCTAGGGTTTTACGATGTCTAAAAAACAAACAAATAAACAGTTCACTCAATCTGAAAAGGCGAAAAGAGGTTGGTGGGCTTCTGTAGTCTTCATGCTCTTGATCATAGGTTTGATATGGTTCTTAGCGAAGCATGAAATAGTAGAGAAAAACAGAGATATACTTATTGGGATCATAGGTATGCTCACAGGCAGTATCTCATCTATGTTAGCCATCGCTAGTGGTAGAGACCCTTCCGAAGTAGAAGAACTCAAAGATAAACTTGCGTCTGCTAATGGGGATAGGGAAGCATTAATCGCTAGGTTGAGAGATGCACAAATACAGATGCAACTTTTAAGAGAACAAATATTTGAGCTTCAATCCGCAGTCATTGACAAACTTTCTCTTTTTCATGGAGAGAAAGTTATTAAAACTACGACTGAAGAGCAAGTGAAACTCAAAGGTGTCGTCAAACAATGGATAGACCCCAAACAAGATGCGGAGGACGAGGGTGGAGAAGAAAAGGTAGAGATCACTTTTGAGGGCGATGATTAATTGAAGTGAGAGAATAATAAGTCATTTATAATCTCCCTATAAGTAAATATCGCTTACATGGGAGATTATTATGGCACAACATGGTTGGTACGACAGTAGAAGTCCTTGGCCTGTACCACCAAGAAATACGAGTGCTGTCTCCCCTTTCGCTAAGGGTGAGATAGATGTCCATTGGGATAACCCATCAATCCTACATGGAAATGAGGGTTGGATTGTTCGTGGTGTGAACATATACAGATCGGGCAACTCTGATCGTGGCCCTTATCGTAGGGTGAACATCACACCTATCGGTGGAACAATATACAGAGATCGAATAGACACATGGGCAGTTAATGATGAAGTCATCCCAGCAGACAAGTGGATTTCTAAAGGGGATCAAGGTGAAGATCCTTATCGGTTTCAAGTGGAGTACCCGATAGCGAGACAAAATAGCATCAATGACCCTGCTGATTCACCAAGAGATGTTGTGGTAATGATTAACGGTGTTATCGTACCCACATCGAGAGTGCTTGGTGAGTTTGGTGAGGTTACTTTATTCTTTACAGGTAGACCCAAACCCGATGCCATCACTTTAACCGAAGATAGCTTACCTCCTTCGATAGATGACAATACGGTGGTCACTATAAGTTATATTGCTTATGACCCAGAGAGTCGCTTAAGACTTGGTACAGATAAGCGTGATTTCTATCGTATAGCGACAGTAGCAGAAGACCCAAAAACAAGCGTATTACATGAAACCCCTTTAGAGCATTGCAAGCCCTTCTCAGATAGAGAGCTTGAGCGTGTAGATTATATGTGGAGAGAAGGGATAAGGCGTAATAACTGGATACTTGAACAAGGGGGGGAACGGGTTAAGTTATTTACTCGTAGGATAGCAGGGATACCTTGTTATTGTACCTCCTTCAATAAAGAGACCCTTAAATATGCGAAGCAACCAGACAGTCTTTGTACGATTTGTTTCGGCACAGGTATTAAGGGAGGTTATGATGGACCTTATGACATCATAGTCGGCCCTAATGACAGTGAGCGTAGGATTAGTCAAGAAGATCGTGGTAGGCGTAAGGAACATTCCTACGAGGTGTGGATCGGCCCTAGTCCTATTGTGAGTCAGAAAGACTTTATAGTTAAACCTAATAATGAACGGTATTCATGTGGTGCTGTTAATATGCCATCGAACAGAGGTAATGTTCTTCAACAGCATTTCAACATAGCGTATTTGGATAGTGGTGACATACGATATAGATTCCCTATTGAGGGAGTTCCTGTGTCATGGCCTGAGACTCGTTATGGTTACTGGCCACAGAGAGATACCTACACAGCTAGAGCAGATGCTGTTTATCCTGTTACACCCGACAGTGCTTACCCTATGGACTCTGATAAGGCTACGGTATCTGATGCGTTGGAGAAGCGTGGTCGTACAGCGACTTGGGAGAACCAGAACTATTGATAGTTTATTTATAGGTTATCCATAGGAGATCTCTTTATTCTTAACCCACAGGAGAATGACCTATGAGAAGAACAGCAAGTGAAGTCATCAGAGAGCTTGAGATGAGAGTTGCCCGTCTTGAAAAACAAGCTACATCTTCATTGAGCAATGAAGCTAAAAGTATGATGTTAGCTTTGGCTAACCACTCAAGAAGAACCCCAATGCCGAAAAAAGGTAATTTTAACATCTTACAAGAGGTGCTTGAAGCTTTAGGCTTTAACTTTGAAATGAAAGAGGCACAGGATGCAAATGATAATCTCAAACACAAGACTGCCTTTGAGGATTTTGAGAAGCTAGGTCAAAGCATTTATTTTATACTAGTATCGGTAGATGAATACCCTACATTTGAAGAGGCATTTCAAAAGTACGAAGAAGAGATTGAAAGGATTAAAAAAGCAATCCCCTATGTAGACTTTGTAGATAGAAAACCAAGTAAACCTACTTTTGGTCGTATCTCGATTATTTTGACCAGTATGTTTTATGAGAAAAGAAAAGAATGGTGGAAGTTTTATTTAGAGGACGCTTTTGTTGGTATCAAAAAAGTAACCACTTCTAAAAACGGTAAAAAGGTGGCGATAAAAATTTCACCTTACAAACTAGATTTAGAGAACTTTGATCTAACTAAGATTACAAAGTTTGCAGTCAAAGAGGGTGCAGTTGAAGACGCAAAAGACTTTTTAAGACTCGCTCCGCAAACCGAACCCGAACAGACTTTAGAGGAACAAAATAAAGGTACTTGCCCTATGTGTTGGGGAGTTTATGCCAAAAGAAGAGATGGTAAGTTATTTAAGCATGGTTATAGAATACAACATGGGTGGAGGGAAACAATTTCTTGTTATGGTTCATTTGAACACCCAATAGAAACATCTCCAGAGGGTCTAAAAAATGTTAAGCGTAAAGTAAATGAGGAGATCGAAGAGTTAGAGAGGAGACAACCATCAGACCCTATACATCAGCGTAAAAAAGAAAGAAGTATAAGCGTTTTCAAAGATCTAATAACAAAGTTAAACCAACAGATAAGGTCTTGGAGACCACAAGGTTAATACCCCCCCCTCCTACTTTTTCCCGAATCTAGAATTGATTGTGTTTTTAGGGGGGTTGCGATACAAGACAGCGACTTGGGAGAACCAGAACTATTGATAGTTTATTTATAGGTTATCCATAGGAGATCTCTTTATTCTTAAACAAATGGAGAACCATTATGAGAAGATCTGCATCACAAACCCTAAAGTTTGTAGTTTATTTATGATAGTCAATAAGTGATCTCTTTAACCCTAAACCAAATGGAGAAATGATATGAGAAGATCAGCTAGTGAAGTGATTAGAAACCTTGAGGGTCGTATTGCTCGTCTTGAAAACAAATCGGCAGGTTGGGATAATGATTCATCCTTTAATGCTCGTGTTGTATCTGTAGAGCATGATATGGAGAAGGATGACTTCAAAAAGTCTGTTAAGGGTGTAAATGATCTACAAGCCATTTTCTCTTACTGCAAAGATAAGATGATGGATCAGATTATAGCTAAAGGAAAAGTGCCTGGTGATTTTGATTTGTCTTGGATGGGTGGAGGTGATTATTTTGTATTCAACTGTCGCATTGACTACGAGGTTGAGAGTGGAAGTTTACGAGATACTGGTCTCGTGGCTTATCAAATTGAGATTGAGTCAGCAGGGATCGCCAGCTTGATTATGAAGAACCCTAACTTCTTTAAAAGAATTAGAAGCAACGAATAGTCTTAAGACTTCCACCAATCATCAAATGCACCCCCCATTTGATTTGTAGTTTATTTATGATAGTCAATAAGTGTTACATTAAACAAAGTGGGGAAACTCTTATGAAAAGATCAGCTTCAGAAATAATAAGAAACCTTGAGATGAGGATTGCTCGTTTAGAGCGTCAGTCTGCAAGACTCACCCCTAAACATTTCTTAGAGATGATGGAGAGTAAGCACGAGGATTATTTCTTGGGTCTTGACCATCGCAATACATACACCAAACAACTTTTAAACTTTGCTAAGGAAAGAATGGTAAAGGGTTCGGAAGAAGATAAAGAAAATTTCATCCTTAACATCGAGATACTTTCAAGATACCTCAACCAAGAGTCTATGATCAAAGACTTGGACGGAGCTATCATAGAAATCGTTTACTACATGGGCATGAATGGTGTTTCTTTAAATAACTTAGAATACACATGGAAAGTCGGTTTGACTGATCGAAGTGAACTGCTTTATGAGTACAAAGCGGGTAAAGAGGCTCAAGAAAACTACTAATCGTTGTAATCACTTTTTCCCAAAGCGACCATTGATAGAGTCTCTTAGGCTATAGCGAGGTGATTTAGGTGCAACCCTTTTAGCGTCAGACCCACTTCGACCTGTATACCTTCCACCTGTAGCAAAGGTTTTACCACCTGCCATAGGGTGTCTGAATTGTCTACTTCCTTTAGACCCTGAAGCGAAGTATCGCCCTTTGCCGATGTTATTAGAGGCGAGCCATGCCATGCGTACAATTGCGTCCGACATATCGTCATGTTTACCTTTAGTTTGTGGAGCTTCGACAGTTATGAGGTGTTTACCATGCACCGTTTGTTGAAGCTCTAAGAGTTCTTGGATATACGGTTCATGTCCTTCTGTTTCATAGTTAGGTCGATTGTAGAGTTTGACCTTTTGATCCCACATCATGTCCTTAAAGTTCTGATACATTTGTGAGGTGATCTGTTTAGTCATATTAGTAGATTTGAGGTTTTTTAGACCTCGCTTTTCAAGTGCCTGTTGGAAAGGAATCCCTGCCCATTGGTCAAACATTCCCTCTTGAATATAAAACTTCTTTGTAAACTCTAGTACCCAATCCGCGACATCATCAAACTCCAATCGTTCTTTATCGTGATAGATACCCTCTCCTGCTTTAATTTGAGCTACGAGATCTACAACGATTTCTTCACCTTCGAGATGTCCAATAGCAATTGCGGTTCCGTCACCTACAAGACCCAAGTCGATTCCCATAAAGTGCGGTTTTCTAGCTGGTGCTCCCATTTGTGGTTTTAACTGAGGGTCAATACAAGATAATAGATCACGCTCGTCAGTAATCCACCCTCTTGTTCTGTCTGTGAACTCCCCACCATACTCTGTGAAGAAGACTGCCGCATTCTTGAGGTAATGCTTCTCGAACTCTTGTGCAGGTACAGTGGGATTTACTTCCCAAGTAGGTGCTTGGACAGCGAGGATATTATCTCCTGCCCGACCACCACCCATACCAATCATAAAGAGGTTATAGAACAGACCTTGTTTACCCAAAGGTGAAGAGATAAGAATGATACGACCCTCTACTTCACCAATAGGGATCGTTGGGTTCTCTGGGTCTTTAGCTGAATAAGCAGATGTCGATGGTACAACAGCGTTATATACTTCCTCTGCTCCCGATTGACCCGTTTCAGTAAAGTGAGCAACCTCATCAAGAATGACGCATATATTACCTGCACCACGAAGACCTTTAGCGACACAAGATCTAAAGGTGATTTTAAGAGTAGCTTTAGCGTCTTGGTTCTCAATGTATCTACCATACTTCTCTACATCTGCTGGTGTTTGGAATCTGGCATAGGAGAGAGTATTATTTGCAGTGTAGGGGCCAAAAAAAGCACAGGAGCGATAATGACCTGATACTTCTTGGTAAAGCAAACCTGCTTGGTCTTTATCTGTGGCGACCGAGATGATTTGGATATTATTACTTGCGGGTAGTCCATAAAACTTTTGTGGGTTTTCTTTTTTGATCAACTTGTAGGTTTCATAAGCGGCGATACAGGCTGAAATCGTAGTATTATGGTTAGTGAACCCATTGCCGATAAACATTGATCCATTAGGCACATTCAGATCAAAGACATGAGCTTCACGCTGTTCTACTTTGATGATAGGGTCGAAAAAGTAATCGCGGTCGATGAGGTTATATAGTTGAGACTTTGTGGTCTGATTTAAACCCGAATGGTCTGCGACCTTCTTGATCTTCCAATAGGGTGTGTATTTAGTTGTAGGACTTAAGTCATGTTTGAGATAGGGGTGGAACTTCTTTAGTCGTTCAACATACTCGTAAAAGAATGGTACTCCTTCATTACCTCCCCTATAAGAGACTGTTGATAATACCCCTTCAAGGCACTTTTTCTTTCTTTCTGATATGAACCCTATGTGTCTAGCGAAAAGTCTCTTAGACTTTGATCCTTTGACTCTTATTCGATGTTCTGTTCTATCTTCTCGGTTGCTTTTAGAGAGATTGGATACGATTCCGACATTTAGTAATAAAAGTTGTACTTCATGTGCGAGTTGATAAGAAGCAGTAGAAAGAGTAATGGCAGAGTCATAAGCCGAACCATCTGTTTCAAAGAGTCCTCTAAGGAAAGCACATACTACAGACATAGGGGATTTAAGGACTGTATGTGGAACACTTTTAGTTCTAGTCGTGCAGTCGATTACCCAACCTAAGTTATCGAGGAACTTTCTTAGGTCTTTCCCGTAGGCTAACACTTGACCGACATCAACCTTACGCTTATCTGGGTGATAAGAGACTTTCCCAAAGAGGTTACGAAATAAAGACATAAGGTAAGGCTCAAAGGCTTTCTCACCTACTGTTATACCAACTGCTTTCTCATTTGTCCAGTGACCGTCACCTGCTAATAATCCTAATAACTCTCCCCAAGTTTCATCAAGATATTTAGGTTGATCTTTTTCAGTGTGGTGCTGACTTACATCCACATAGTCATTAGACCAAAGCTGACTGGATCTATTGATGCAAGCCACATCACCATTTTCAATCTCTTCAAGATACTTCCATTCGATCTTACATTCGGGAGTCATCACTTTAATGCGATGATTTCCTGTACCCTCGATCCTGTACCCACAGAATGTCTCTAGGTATTTAGTAGGTTTAACACCTCCGTTATAAAAATAAGCCGACCTAGAGGTTGTCCCACACTCTTGTGCGACATTAACTTGTAGTGGTTGTATTTCATCCCCGTTGGGATCACCTAAAGAGTCAATCCGAACCAATCCTTTATTTGTGGGTATGAGTGTCTCACCTGTCACACATTTACCAGACCTACGACCAATAGAGAGGATCATTTCTCTTCGTTGTTTCCCAGGTATTACCTCACCTATATTGCAACGACCATCTTCATATATCTTACGAAGATATGATTTCTCGGTATGTGTCTCTATTTTGGTCCTAGTCCAATCAGATATTTCAAATGTCTTTTCATCATCAAGCTCAAGACCATAATGTGCTTTAAGGATTACCCTTTGTACGGGAAACAAAGTCATCTTTAATCCCCAAGATGCTTCCACAAATTCTATGATGTCTGCGTCTTTTTCTGATTTCTTACCTGCCCTAGCACTTGCAGAGATCGCAACCGAAGATAAACTCATTATTTCTCACGCTCCATAGCCTTTTTAGCGTCTTGCATCCAATCTGGGTCATCTACCATCTTTCCGAAGGTAGCAAAAACACTCTCTGCTAGTTCGGGTCTTACCCCTGCTTCATCACACGCTTTACGGAATGTTTCAGCGATGTGTCCAAAAACTTGCCTAAAAGCTTTAGACTCTAAGTCTAAGGATTTAGACGACATTATCTCTTTTTTCTTGATCCAAGTGTCACCCACAGCTTTTAAGGCATTTACTCTCCTTAGAGAAATCTGAGATGTGGATTCACCCCTACGCTCTGCTTCTTCTCTTTCAAAAGCAAGTGAGGCAGACTCTTCTGCTAAACCAACTAATACATTAGTCAATACCTCAGAGGAATCGGCATTTTTCTTTGTCTGATCAAATACAGCATCGCTATTTAGTTTCGCTTGTTTGCGTTGCTGTAGTTGATTGATGTTTGCCTGTGGGTTTGATGGATGTATATAAGGTGTATTTACAGGTGTTTGTTTGACATTTGCACTATTAGAACTTGGTTGACCTGGCTTACCAAACATAGCGTAAGGTTCGCCTGTCTTAAAGTTAATGCGTATTGTGTCGGTGTCTAGGATTTCGGAGGGCTTTCGCCAAATTAGTTTACCATACTCATCTTCTACTTGAACTCTTGTAGCACCCGCTGGTATGGGGATTGACATATAAACCTCCTTAACTTATTAGGACTCATTCATAGGTAATATACCATTCGGTCGCACTAAAAGAACACCTGCACCACCTTCTGTAGCTGTCGGGTCATAAAGGGTGTTGCCATCCATATCTTCAATAATAAAAGGAGGTGTGCCTGCTAAGAGTAAGTAAGAGAAGCTATATACTTTGATAAATAAAGCGGATGAAACTTCATTACTACGCACAAGAACATGGTTAAGATTTTGGGGGTCTACACTCGCAGTAATATCGGTCACCGAGTCATTTAAAACGAGAGCGAGATCAGAGGCTACATCATTGATGTTACCTGCACTCTCGCCTTCACCTCGACCAAAGTGAGTTCCTGCTTTAAGGGCATTGATCCGATCAACATCAATATATCCAGATGTTTGAACTTGAATAATGTCTTGATCATAAAAGGGTGGAGCGTTGCCGAGATTCTCATTACCGAAGTCAGTTGTCTCTACCTTAATGCGTACTTGGTTAGTGCTTGCGTCTATATTACCAAGTACAGCAGTACCCATATTAGTGGTGATCACTTGTGTTTCAAAAACTTGACGAATTGGTTCGGGATTTCCTGCTTCTCCTTTTGATGGGTCAGAGGACTTCTTTAAATGAGCAACGAGCATTTTGAACTGAGGGGAAGCAACGACCCTACGACTGTAAGAGGAAAGCATATCTTATCTCCTTATAATTCAAAGCCACCAAAGAGAACATCTCCTAACTGTTCATTTGAAGGGGCATCGTCAATAGACACCTCATCACTTGCAGTTAAGTTAAACTCATTAGCGTCATAGTTATTAACAAATAGTGATGCTGTTTGCTCACTATCACTTGCATTAGCCAGTCTTATCATCTCCTGTTGATAAGACTGAGGACTTTCAACGATTTCATCTGCTGAAGCGATGATAAGCTTGTTATATTTCTGACAAGTCCCATCTGTGTTGAATACACACGAACCACATTTTGAGGTCTTGAGAAGAGTAGGGATTTGGTTAGCCCTATGAACTAACGCCCCTTTATCACATCCGTCTGTTCCTTTTGTCATGTAGGCAGTAGCATCGACATAAGCATGACCCGATAGACCTTCATGTTTAGATCTAACAGAGGCAATACGATCAGAATGAGATTTCAAGATGTCCTGTGAGAAGCGAGCTGGGAGTAAGGCATCTAACTCTTCTCCTGCTGAACCCTCGCTGATTTTTTGACGAAGCCATGTTGCTACTTTATCTGACTGTGCTTCATGTGCAGTCTTGGTTGGTGCAGAAGCTCTTTTCGCAATGTGAGCTTCAAACTTTTGACCTTTGAAGTCAGACTTCTTAGCTGAAGCACCTTTAACGACAAGGCGATAAAGCTCTTTGAACTTTTCAGAACCTTTAAGGGTAAAGGCATGACTAGCATCTTCTTTTGAGATAAGACCGTTTGAGATGTAAACATCCACTTTAGAAGCGATCTTCCTGCCCTCAGATACCGAAGTTGCTTTCACATTCTCGGTTGGTAGTTTGTTTCTAGCAGTTATGATATGTGCCGTAGAAACCACACCATCATAATCTTTCGATTCGATAGGTTTTGCGATATACCTTAGTACAGAGGCGACCTTATCTTCTGGTGTTTTGCCTTTAGATACTTCTTGTATTTTTTCAACAGTGATCAATCCAGAGGTTACGAGGTTCGACAACTGCTCCATAGCCATCTTTTGTCTATGAGCGAGTTCACGAACGCCTTTTTGAGGTATATACACATCTGCGTTTGTCCGATGTTTACGCATATTATGGTACGAAGCGTTCTTACCATGACCTTCATAATCAGAGTAATCATCTACCTTGTGTGCGATACTATTAAAGACAGCACGAACCTTATCTTCAGGTGTCTTATGTTTGGCGATCACTGTGTTCGCCTCTTGAGCTGAAATAAGACCAGCTTTAACTATGCGAGCAATCTTATCTTTCGCTCTAGCAAACCTTTGCTCCATAGTGATCTCTGAGCGAGTCTTAAAGTCGCTCTGAATGTCACTTCTAGTAGGGAGCAATAGTTTCACATCAGTACCTTGACCTTCATAAGTAGAAGCTAGGTTTTTGATGTTTTTAGCGATATGATTGAATACTGCTTTAACTTTATCTTCTGGTGTTTCTTGTCTTGAGGAAATCGAAGATGCTTCTTGGGCTGTAATCATTCTTGCTTTAACGATACGACCAATTTTATCTTTAGCAGAAGCGTGTCGTTGTTCGAGGTTCAGTTGAGAGCGAGTCTTAAAGTTCTCTTCGATCTTGCTTTTATGTGGGGTATGAGTTTTAGCACCTATGCCTTGACCATCATAAGAGCTAGAGTCCACAGGTATACTCGCTAACTCATAAAGTCTTTCGATCTTCTTTGAGCTTGTCCTATTAGACTCCACAACTGCTGTTACCTGCTCACCCTCAAGAAATCCTTGATTGACGAGTTGACTTGCGATCCTATTGAGTTTTTTATCTATTTTTGATTGCTCAACATCTTCATATGAAGCAACGAAGATGTTTTCCTCTCTAGCGTCCTCTAGTTCTCTTCGAGCATGGTCAAGAGAGATAAGGCTAGATTGGTCGATCTGTGTCGGAAACCATGTCGCTGATTTGTCTTGTCGAGCGACCCTACCTTCAAGGAGGTCAATAAAGGCTTTCTTTAAACGAGTTTTAGCAGACCCTGATGCAAGACGAACGCCATAAGATTCTAACTTAGGGAGTAGATTCTTAGAGGCTTTTTTCCAAGGGATCTCATTAACGACTTGCATACCTAAGAAGCGATCAAAGGCACAGTCTTTGTTTTTAGGGATGATATACATTGCAGTAGCACAACGCTTGTTGATAACTTCGTCCCACCGACCATTGAAAAGACCAGGAAAGTGTTCTTCTTTAACATAAACACGACCATGTAGACCGTACTCAGAAGCGAGCTTGATTTTAACCTCTAGGACTTGAGACTCATCTACCTCAGAGAGTACGACATTCATAGGGTGTCCATAAGCGAGCTTACGGATGTTACGCTCCATCTCTTCACGATAGTCATCACCAGGTAAATTAGATTGCTCATCACTATAGGTATTCCTATATGGAGCGTGTCGTCTATTCTCATTGGGGATAATGTCAAGACCTGTAGTGCTTGTTTGACCCCATGACTTTTCAAGTACTTTGAGCTGATTATTAGATTCATTATTCATGTGTCCGTCAGCGAGGTCTTTATAAACCTGTTCCATCTCGTTCATACCACTTAGGTCGGGTTCTGGCTGTGAAGCGAGCCATGAGTGATCTACTAAAGACACATCTTGAGTTGCTTCACGAGTGATCTCGTCCATATTAAGATCTGCTTGATGTTCTACTCCATCGGGAATCATCGAGACACCAGAACTGTCAAGTGGGATCATTCCACTTGGAAGATCAGCTAACCCTTTTGCTTCGGGTAGCCGAGCTTTTTCTTGGGGTCCTCCACCATATTCAGTGTCGAAGTGGAATCCATCCATCATATAGTTCGACCCATGAGTAAGGGTGTATCCACCATTAGGCATATGACTTTTATTCTTACTCATTTTAGGTATCCTTTCGAGGTCGAGGCGAACTAAAGTCTCTAGTTAGTTCCTCATTTTTTGGGTCTTTTGGTGCTTCTTCTACTTCGACAGCCCATGCTTCTGGGTCATCTTTAATATCCTCAACCTCTTCCATAACTTGATTGAGCATTTTACTCTGTTCTACTTTCCAATGGTCAGCAGTAATCTCATCATAGAGTGTATCAGACATAGCAGAGAGAGCTTCTACAACATTCATATATTGTCTACGAATCGCTTTAATCTCCATGATATACCCACGACCACCAAGATTACCATCGGGGCTAATATCCCTCGACTTGATCTTAGCGAATGTAGTGTATGCACTCATCGCATGACCAAGAGAAGATAAAGTAGATCGAAGAACTTTAGCTATGTTCTTCGTGCTCTTTTTATTGAAGATATGGTTTGAGTCCATAATGCGTTGGCTAGGTGGGTGTTGTCCCCAAGCCCACGCATTTGAATCATCACCATGATCTTTAATGAAGCGAACTTCACCAGCAGTTTTAACCCTACCTGCTGTCTTTGATCTGGCAGTGATCCTACGAGCTTGCTTTATAAGCAGATAGCGTTCAGCTACTGCTCTAGGGTTCGCCTTTGTCATAATACTCTCTCTTTCTAATAATCATACAAAGAGAGAGTATAAATAGATTATTAAAAACTAGCTAGTCTTAGAGGCTTCCTTTGAGGTGTTCCTCAACGACTGCTTTAAGACGGGCACGAAGATCATCTTTCCATTCCCTCTCAGAAGGCATATCGGACGCTTTAGCGATGTAGTACACAGTACCTACAGTCGGATTAGCATTAGTGAATCCTTGAGATACAGTGTCCATAAGGAAGTAGAACTCCTCCTTTTGACTGTATCCAGCACCTTTCATTTGACCCTCATAGTAAATCTTAGCGTAGTCTGAAAGACCACCTTCTACAAGATCATCAAATTCTCCACTAAGGAGAGTTTGGCGTGTACGATCAACATTTGATTTCTCTGCGTATTGTTTACGAATAGAAGGCACAGGGAGTTTACCACCACGCTCATATACCATCACAAAGTCACCTACTTTTGGTTGGCTGATGACTTTTTTGTAGTGAGCGAGATCCTTGAAAGAAGCACGATAAAGTCCATGTCCATTATGGGGTGCAAGAGCTTTTTCACGCATCTCACCAAGCACACGATCAACTGCTGTGGTATCTCCTTTAGCTTCGGATTTTTCAAGTTTCTTGGTAAGACCCGCAATACCTCTTGCTGGCATAACTGCTTTGAACTCGAATTTCTTACTTCCAACTTTTCCAGTCTTAGTGTCGATTGGTGAGATTTGGTAAGTGCAAAGTTCACGAAGGTCTGCTGGTTCCATTCGAGCAACGACATAACAATACTGCTCATTATCTGGTGTATGCTCAAGCACACCACAATTACGCTTATTGTCGGGGTGGATGCACTTTGAAGGATCAACTTTTACAAGTTCACCTACCTCAAGAGGCCCTTTTTTATTTGGTGCTCTTGACTCACCTTGAGGGCGTACTTTAACACCTGCTCTAGTAAGGTATGAAATGACTTCATTTACACTCATACCTTGTGGGTTTGACATTTTAGCCCAAGCCGCAAAAGCAGCCGCATCTTCAGTGTTGAGTGCAGTAGCGATTTTCTCTGTTTTAAGAATGTTGACGAGCTTCGCTTTGAAAGATGGATCTTTCTGAGCGAGTTTGAGTAGTTGTTCTCTTTGTGTTTTGTCCATGTAGGATCTCCTTTGAATGAAAAGCTGACACTACATATCGAGTATCATAAACAAACTATTAAAGACTCTCTGTCTCTACATGATTATTTTTAAAATACATCAACCCCTCTTGATGAACCTCTGTTTGTAAAGGAGCATATACCTTTATAATCCCTGCATGATGAATTGCCTTTGCACACATAAGACATGGATCGCATGAGGTGAAGAGCCACTTACCCATAGTAGACATACCATTTCGAGTGGCATTTAAGATTGCGTTGATTTCTGCATGATGGCATCCAACATCATTTTGAGTTCCACTTTTGACTTTGTACCGATCACGCAAACAGTCAGACCCACCACATAAGGCACCACTACTTCCTCTTGGTGGTCCATTATATCCTTCACTAACAACAACATTAGAATGTGGGTCTACGATCACAGAACCTACTTTTCTCCGACAACAGGTGCTTGCAGAGGCGATTAGAGAGCATTGTTGTTTTCGGATTTCGATATGTTTCTGCTTCATATTCTTTAGATACCTTTCGCTTATAGGGTGAGGAGAATTACCCTCAGAATGGAGTCCACATGACAAAGGCTGTTTTGCTAGATACTAGTGTGTTAATACACGATCCTACCTCTATGACCTCTTTTGAAGATGATACCGAAGTCCTCATCCCAATCTATGTAATCATGGAGCTTGATGTTCTCAAAGACACACCCAAACGAGAGAAATCTCATGTAGCACATCTCGCTCGTCAAGCCTCTAATCTTATCCTTAAACTTCAAACAGAAGATAAGGTTAAAGTTGTATCACACGAAGGAGGACTCAGCATAAGTTCTTTAGACCGAGCTAATCAGATTAGGTATGTAGATTTACTTATTCTACAAACTGCTATTCACCTCAAAGACGAATACGATCTGACTCTCGTTTCAAGAGATATCAACCTACGCATCATATGTGAATCTGTGGGGGTTAATTCTTCTGACTACACTTCGGACACAAGTCTGGACACCCTCTCTGGTATAGGGTTAAAAGGTTTTGTACCTGATGTAAAGTTTATGAATCAATTGGTTAAGTCATATTGGCAAGGTGCTGTAAGACTTCCACATGAGTTTGATGAAGATTTCCATGAAAATCAGTATGTTTGGTTTGTTGCACCAGGTGAGAAAAAACATCTTTTCCAACACAAAGAGGGATCTCTCTTTAATGTAGACAAAGTGCGTACCGAAAAAGCCAAACCTAGAAATCTTGAACAAAGAGCCTCTCTTGATGCTCTTTTAGATCCCGACATTGAGTTGGTGTGTCTCTTAGGTAAAGCAGGTACTGGCAAAACCTTCCTTGCATTAGCTGCCGCTCTTGAGCAAGCTCATACATATCAGCGTATCCTACTCTCTAAACCTGTAGTTGATGTCGGTCAAGGCATCGGGTTCTTGCCTGGTTCTCTCTCCGAGAAACTAGAGCCTTGGATGCAGAGCTTTTTTGACAACCTAGATCAGATCAACCCAATGTGGGACGCTGGTCCGATGGGTGCAGAGATGGGTACTAAAGAAGGTTTCCTTGAAAAGAATCAGATAGAGATCCAACCAATCCACTCCATTAGGGGTCGCTCACTTAAACAAGCCTTTATGATTATTGACGAAGCTCAGAATCTCACCAAGCATGAAATCAAATCAATCATCACAAGAGCGGCTGAGGGAACTAAAGTAGTTCTCTTAGGTGATCCCTATCAGATTGATCACCCTTACCTCACAAAGCAATCTAATGGTCTTGTGTATGTGATTGAGCGTATGTTGGGTCAACCTTTATTTGCGTGTGTGAGTTTACATAAGTCAGAGAGATCTACGCTATCTGACATTGCCGCAGATCTTTTGTAGTTTATCTATTCTCGTTATTAAGTGATCTTATTAACCTCAAACCTATGGAGTACCTTTATGAGAAAATCAGCAACAGAAATCATTAATAACCTTGAAATGAGAATTGCAAGACTTGAAAAGAAGACGAAATCCTCTGGTAAGAAGGCTGGTCTCAGTCGCAACGCTTACAGACACTTCGATGCTGATGAGTGGATTTATGATGTTTGGTCAGAGGAAGAGAGTCATGCTCTCATACACCGTTATTTTATGGAAGCGGATGAACTACAAAATGAGTTTGAGTCTAGGGTCAAACAGATCTGTGACGATAATGATCTTAGCATCTGTGATGATGAGGGTGTCTCTGAGGTCTCTTATCGGGTGTACACAACTGATCTTGAGGATATGGATCACGCAGACGCAAGTAAGTTGGAAAGACTCTGCTTTCGTGATCGTAAGTTAGGCAAAATCTCTGACGAGATCTGGAGTCTCCCTGCAATGCTTGAGGAACACATCTGAGTTTACACACATCTGACATAGCGGCAGATCTGCTTTAGCTTTTCACATAAACCTTTAAGACACCATTCACCATTTGAACAGAGACATCACCTGTCATGTGGTGTTCGGTTGTCTGTAGCCCTTCTTTATTCTCTTGTATGAGGACTACTTTATTGAAGCCCTTAGCCTCTTGACGCTCAACTCCTACATAAATGACAGGTTGAGTTGTTCTTACGGCTTCTTCAAAGGATTTAGCACTCATGTTCTTACTCCTAGATATGAGGTTCACTCATATAGGAGTAAGTCATTTAACCTTTAATAGATGACTTAATAACGAGTATAACTAACATTATTAGAGTTTGAGGGTAGGTTTATCCCAATCGAAGGTCAACGAGATTAAACTTACGCTTAAGTCCCTTGTGTACATCCATCTCATAAAAAAGACTAGTACCGAACTTAGGGTCTTCTGTCTTAATCCGACCATTCTCAACCCTAAAAAGTACTGCCGCCCAACCTCTGTGACCATTATGACGAGGATCTTCGACATTCTCAAAGTCCTCATTATATCCTTCAAAGTCCCAAGGCTCAGGCTCATCCTCATTCCATTCCTCCGCTTCAAACTTTGCGTCCTCATATTTGGACATGGCATCAGCATGAGCATCCCACTCATCTTCTGTTACTTGTGAATAGAAACTCATATCAAAGCCCATCACAAAGAAATCTTTTTCTTGGTTGTATCCAAGATAAACCTCTTGTCCACCTTCTGCAACTTCCAGAGAATTACCCAGATCATCCGTCAAACCAATATCAGTATACTCGCTAAGTTCTGAACTCTCGACCGAGTTAGTCCATTTGCTGTAGTCTGCGTGGATGCTTTTGCCTTTATAGGTGACTCTAGGCCAAGCCTTCTGTATGTCTCGCTCGGAAGCGGTCTCGATAGCGACATCTCCCCTTGCGGTCTTTCGAGTGTTTATATTTCCTTCGAGCCTTGCGATTCTACGCTCAAGGTTTTTAATAACTTCGGTTGCTGATCTTCTCATGGTTTTCTCCATTTTGTTAAGGTTAATGAGATCACTTAAGATCACTCATAAATAAACTATTACATGAACTCGTTAGGGTCTGTGCTATTAGGGTCGGGTTCTTCTTTAGCCTTTGGTTTAGGTGGGGTAGGTTTATCCCCATCTCTCTCAAGAGCCGAGACAGCCACTGTAGTGTACTTATCAAGAGCGGCTTGACCTAAGATATACCCGATCTGTATAAAACCGCTTGTTACGATCATAGTGACGAGAACCATAAACGCATAATGCTCAATCTTAGTTTGATACTCCCAAATCACATAGAACATAAGGATTTTCCACCCGATGTCTGCGATCAGATAAGCAAGGAACTTCTTGCTCTTAAGTGGTAGTTTATCAAGCTGTGTTGGGTCTTGTGATTTCTCTGTAGCCATTTTTTATTCTCCATTGTGTAGATCATCTATGGAGAAGCGATAAACGAACTACAAATTGCCTTTCACTCTTGTTGAGCTAAGGATTATAGGCACCTCATCGTACCAATGGTTAATCATTAAAGAGTCGGAGTCAGTATTAACATAGTGTCCCCAATAAGCGGGAAGATACAGCATTTCATTTTCTCTGAACACGACCTTATGGAACTTTATACCCCTAGACATAGGGAAATGATTAAAGCTCTTTAATGGGTTCTCTGTCATCTTTGAAAAGGTAGGAGATCGACCATTATCGTTCCTAGTCCAATCACCCTTATAGTCCTCTTCATAAGGCTCTTTGAATGATTCTAAGTAAGCCTTGTGGTACATATCCTCTGGACTTACCAAGAACCATGTCTTTTGCCCGTACACATTCCATGCTAAGTTGTTGATTGTATCAAGGTGGAGGGGGGTGACGCACCCTTTAGGTCCACACCACATATTTGCAGAGTTTATTCCCATACCCTCTAAAATCTGACCCTTACCATAAAGATTAACCCCTAGCAGTTTTTTCAAAGCCCTCGTATTCAGACGGTGCTTCCCTACATATCGAGAACCCCTCTCAAAGTTTGATCTTAAGAGGTCTTGGAGACTAATCTCTAGCAAACCACCAATGTCTTTCTTATTCCTATCTGCAAGCCTAGACTCTACCATAGGATTAAAATCAGACTTGAACAGTTCCAATCGGTTGACCATGTTTGTTCCAAGTGGGCAGTTGTAAAAAATAACGGGCACATTATTTGCCTCTATCTCTAAAAACTCTTCCTGTGTTCTGGGAAACTCTACTCGATCAATTCTTATATTTGAGGGAGTATTTTCGATGACAACCTCAATAGATTTCCTCAACTCACCTTGAAAGCCACTTTCAAGGTGAGCTACCCTTAGTTCTAAATCTTTAAGTATTTCCGAAGCTAGTCTTCTCATTTTTATTCTCCATTGCGGTCTCTTTAAAAGAGGTCGTAGCTATTGGTTCACTCTAAGTTTAGTGCGTTGGTTAGATGATGTGTTTACTGTTTTAGGGAGATGATTGTTCCCCATGTTGACTCTAGGAGTCATAGCCTTTTGAAACTTGTCCTCAATAATCTGAGGATAGTCTTTTGGCTTAGTGCTGAAAGCATAGATTTCTTGTAGCCTATACTGTTCTTCTTCACCCATTCCTGGAAGTAGTTTCAAAAAGTCATCTCTCGCTTTCTGATTATCGTTCGACAAGAACTCTAAAATCAGATACGCAGGTAGTACAGGTTTATTGGTAGGGTCATCTTCTACACCCTTTAGAGTGTTCTGCCCATCGGGTCTCACCCAGAAGTTTCCCATAACAATCTCCTCTCTTTTTAAGTAGTGGTTGTATAAAGAAACTATTAAAAGGAGGTTTCTTGTGAAACGAAAGACAGTAATGAAAATCACGAACAGTATGTTAGACTGTAAATGTAAAGGTGACGGATACATTTTTCTCAAAAAAGGAGGGATGATAAAGTGTCCGACACACTTTTCCTGTGCTTCAAGTGAGGAATACCGTTTGGATATGCTGAGGCTTGAATATCAAAACTTGAGGCGATTTGTTTTAGAGATGCCTCACATGAACTCAAGTTTTATTGATCTTAGTTTGCCTACGACAGCTAAAGGTGTTGATGAATACATGAGGGCAAACTACAAGATAGAGACACCTAAGTCTTGGGTGAGGGCTATTCAACATTATGTGCGAGAATACCTGCTCAACTGCAAGGTGAAAGAAGATTGAGGTCAAAGATCTTAGAGGGTATAGAACCGTCCTTCAATCACTTTGTAGGGCAACACCTAGACTCATACCCAAAAGTCTCTCTAAGCACCGATAAAGAGGCTCAAATAAGGTCGTTCGTTAAGAAAGTGATCGAGAAGAAAAGACAAGAGGGGGGTCAATACTTTAAAGACCCAAAGTCGTTGGCTAAAAGATACCTGACTGGTTGGGGTGGTGAGTGTGCTGTGGAACAACACATAGGTAAGTTGTTCGTTGACTTTTCTGTAGGGAACTCTAATGACTACTATGTTCCCGACTTGAGGTCAGCGGGATATGAGGTGGGAGTCAAGACAGTAAACATGGGAGATTTCCCACTGTTAAGAAAGCCTACACCTAGCTCCTCAAACACACCTCAGATTATCGTGATAAGAGAGTCAAGGTACGAATTCTACATCTGTGGGTTGGCTACTTATGATGTAGTAAATGATCCCAACAACTTCTCTCAGTTGTTGGTGCGTAGTGGTGGGGTCTTAGAGGTGGGGGTCAAGTCTGCGTTTTATCGCTTTGACCTTCTCTCCCCTCCTCTTTAGCCGAGGTTGGTTGGGAGTTTGCTTCCTCGTGCGAGGTTTCGGGCGATCTCTCTGTCCCCCTCGCTCTTAAGAGCTTTGTAAGCTCCCTCTGCTACCTTCCTTGCCCACTCTCCGTAGGCTGTGATCCTCTCTTGATTCCACCCTTTGGGAGGGTGGTCGCCCATGATCCCGTTACAGTTGTCGCAGTTGTCTGCGATCTTCACTAGAGCGGATGCTCGGCTGAGGTGTGGGGCGTGGGTGATGGTGAGAGCCTTGCGTGTGGCTTTGTCGAGTGCTTTGTCATCACTCAGTTCGACCACTCCGTCTGCGACCTCCTGTCCAAACTCTGTGAGGAGGTCGTTGTAGGTCACCGTAGTGTCCTCGATGGTGTCGTGGAGGAGGGCGATTTGGAGCGGAAGTAGGTCGTTGACCCCTGCACTTGCAAGTGCGGCCGACATTCTGATTGGGTGGCAGATGTAGGCTCCGCCACTCTTGCGTTGCTGATTTTTGTGAGCTTCGGTTGCGTAGCTCACTGTGTTGAGGAGGGTTAGGTGGTTCATCTTGGCGTTCTCCTTTGGGGAGTTTGAGGGGTTGGTTTTCAGCCCCTTACACTATGACATAAATAAGGGGTTACACTTCCCACCACTCATAGATTGTAAACCCAAACTTGTCACTGATCCAATCGGAGATCCCACCTTCATCCTCATAAGCCACATCTATGGGTATAAGGACGATATGGGGAAGCCCTGCTTGCTCAACTGCTTTGTCGTATTCTGTATCTTCTAGCTCTGTTTGAGAGAAATCCCATTCCACACGAACTTTCATGGTTTACTCCCAAGTTTCAGAGATCGTTCTTATCAATGCTTCACATACAAGATAAGGATCTGCGTTAGCGTTAGGTCTTCGGTCTTCAAAATAGCCACAACCATTTTTATCCGTTTCGACAGGGATACGAACAGAAGCTGTACGATCTGAAACACCCCACTTGAACTCATCATAACGACAAGTCTCGTGGTGACCTGTTAGTCTGATCTCATAACCTGCCCCATAGCGATCAAGGTGTTCTTGAATCCTGTGAGACATCTTTTCAACAGCTTGGTTGATCTCCTCGATGCCACCTTCTTGTCTCATGGTTTTGGTTGAGAAGTTGGTGTGCATACCCGCCCCATTCCAATCTCCAGCGACAGGCTTAGGGTCAAGAGTTGCTGTGATGTCAAAGTCCTCACCAATGCGATACAAGAGCCACCTAGAAATCCATAGATGATCACTCGCTGTTAAAGCGTCTATGTTCGGCCCGCCAAGTTGGTATTCCCATTGACCAGGCATGACTTCTGCATTAATACCCGTAATAGGCAATCCTGCTTGCAGACAAATATCTAAGTGCTTTTCTACAAGAGGTCTACCAGATACTTCATCTGCACCAACACCACAATAATATGGGCCTTGGTCTGCTGGGAATCTTCTTTCACTTGGGAATCCTAGAGGTCTTGATCCTTTATACAGAGTATACTCTTGTTCAAAAGCAACCCATTCTCCTTGACCTTTAAAAGACTCAAGAGATTTAACAAGTTTAGACCTTGTATTAGAGGGGTGCTTATCGCCATCAACAGTCTCTACCTCACAAAGAACTAAGATATTGTCCCCTCCTCTAATGGGGTCATTGACAATTCGTACTGGTCTTAATACACAGTCCGAGGATTTGCCGATCGCTTGCATTGTAGATGAACCATCAAAGTTCCACAGAGGCAATCTCTCAACGGTGGTTGGTGTCGTGTCGTGTATGTACTTGGTCTTAGATCTAACTCTAGCTGTTGGGTTTCCACCATCTATCCAAATGTATTCCGCGAGCATTAACGCTCTCCTTTCTCAAATAAAAATGAGGCACAATAAATAAACTATGAATCAAAGATGTCAAATATAGATACTTGCTCACCCTTTTTAGGTTCTGCTTTACCTACTTGAGCTTCAGACTCTATCTCAGTCCCAATAGGCATCCAATGTCTAATCCGAGCCTCACAGATCTTTGCATATTCTTTCTGTAATTCAATCCCTACAAAGTCATGCCCTAAACGAGACATCGCAATCCCAGTAGTTCCAGACCCTAAGAATGGGTCTACTACTTTAGAGTTAGGTTTTATATCTCTAGCACACCACCCCATGATTTCTATAGGCTTGACAGTAGGGTGTGTGTTGGATCTACCTTCGTCTTTTGGAGGTAGCCCCTCTTCTCTTTCAGACCTACTTGCTTTCGAGCAGTAATAGAAATCGCTCTCCCCATCTCCTACAAAGATCGCATCTCTTACTTCAAACCCTGTATCTTCAAGGGAAATAACTCCCTTATATCCAATGTCTTCGGGGATGAGGATCACATGACCACCAGGTTTTAAGATTTTAAATATTTCTTTACTTTGTTCATCCGTAGGTTCTGACAGTAAGATCACTCCATGAGCAAGAGGTTCTTTCATATCAATAATTGCCCCTGAACCTGCTCCTTGTTTCTCCACTTTTAGATATTTTGTGAAATCTATTTCTTGTGGGTGTGCAACAATAATACAGGCATCTTCTACTGGAGGTGTGATCATTGTCTTAAAGTATTCAATCATGTCTTTCATTGGTCATTCTCTTTCTTAAATTGTTTAAAAAACCTAGAAGCTCCTCCACTATCTCCATAACGACCCCCATTGGTCAAAAGATCACCACCACCAAAGTTCACCATTCCCTCAATTCGTTTAGTGTTGTGTGACTTTGAGTACCCTGCACTGTGCATACCATTAGCAAGAGAAAGTTCGTCTAACTCTTGAACAGGGCAACCCTCTACACAAGCCCAATCAGATATAGTTTCTTTCCCATCTTTATCTGCATGACCCACCCACGCTTCATTGTCTTTGACAGTTTTCACATCTGTAAGGCTACGATCTTTTTGGTGTTTGTCTTGGTACTCTTTAGACCAAATACCACCTGGACCATTTGGATAGCCTTTATGCCCTTTAACTTTTTTAGTTCCTCTTAACTCACAATCTTCTTTATGGGTCAGAATAAAGTTAGCTGGCCATCTTCCTGTGGTGGTCTTCCCTTCAAATTCTTCTTTAAAGTTAGATTGAAAGACTGTGCTTTTTTGTCTTTCATGGGAGCGTCCATTTTTAGAGGTGTCTTGGACTAAACTCCCAATGCGAGTGGCATCAATATTCAAAGCCCCACAACCATGTTTCAGAGTATTCTCAGCTACTGTACCCTCAAGGGGTTTCCTCAAGATAGTGATGATCATTTTTTAACCCCAATACATATACTTTCCCATGCGGGTTTAAGAGCCGTACCCCATCCCTCATACTGCTTTGCAAGTTGGGATGTAGGGGCTGTCAGAATATACTCTGGCTTGAAATAGTTTTCAGATCTACCCTGTGCAGTACCATTCCACTCAGGGTTCTGTTTGCCCATTCCTTTAACAACACCCACCTCCTCTCGCACTACACCTAAGTGTTTATCTATGGATTTACTCACATTATGAGATTTCGGGAATCCACTTCCGTAACTCCAGGCTTCAACACTCAAATCTGAGAAACCTATTTCTTCCATCATCGCTATTAAGTGATGGAAAGTCCTTGAACCACTGAAAGCCTTAAGGACTCCATTTGGTTTTAAGATTCGATGAACTTCTGTAAGCCACTTTCTATGCCATTCCCTTTGCTGACTTCCGTTTCCTATGTCATCCCAACCTTTTGACATAAACTTTAGTCCATAAGGAGGATCGCAGATAACAGCATCAACAGAGTTATCTTCTAGGTCTTTAAGTCTTTGGGTGCAATCACCTATCTTTATTTCAATCATTTTTTGATCCTCTCTTTTGCTCTTCTTTCAGCATCCTGTTCATTTATCCCTTTTACATGAACATGAGAATCATCATGGTGTTCAGACTTCTTATACCAAGGAGTGTACTCATCTCCTTTTTGTGCGTCATTGGGTCTTACACCCATTTTATTTCTTGGAACTAAAGTCAAAGTATCCTCACTTCGGGAAAAGTAATACCATTTCATTTTTTGCTCCTGACTATATAACCCACAGAACCTAAAGTTGTGGCTATTGATATGGATTTGTCTAATAACTCAATCAATCTACCAACAGGGAAAGGCTCATAGAGTTCTTTTATATCCCATACGCTAGAGTCATTCTCAGCCTTACCTAAGTTATGACATACGACTTTAAAAGGTGCTTTCAATGCTCGATCAAGATATGGGTTTCCTGTGGTTATGTTATAGAGGGTAGGGATTGCTCCTTTGACATACCCATTTACTTTAGCATCCATCATAGAAATCAAGGCTTTTTCGGCTAATCCTCTACGCCATCTTGCCTCAGCTTCGGTAGGACCACCAACTCTCAAGCGAACGAGCGTACCATTAAGGGCGTTGGCTCTTTTTCTCAACTGATCTTGTGTGTGAGGGTGAGGTGAACTTTCAGCTTCTCTAAGGAGTTCATCTACTCGGTCTGCTGTTTTATCTACATGGTCATCATAAGGGTCTGTAATCATTTCTGTGTAGTTAAGGACGGAGTTAATAGCTGAACCATAGAACTCAGGTACAAACTTTTCATACTTCTGATCAACAACAGTAGCTCCAGTAAACGAAGCAAAGTCATCTAACCAACCCTTGCCCCAAATCACTCTCGGTGCATCACACGCATATACTTCAAGTGTTCCTTTATGGTTGTTCATCTTGATTGCTTGTAGGGCTTTACCACCTACCATAGGGGCTATAATGACTAGTGGTCTACCTTCAAATGACCCCATGAGTTCCATCGCATTTAGTATGTGATCCACTTCAAAAACTGGCCGACTAAATAAAGCGAACATTGGGCCATTGAGATATGCTTCATTATCATGGTGTACTCTTAGTGAAGCATGGAAAGATTCGGTTTCAACAACTTCACAACCATTCCCTTCCCATTTCTCAAGAGAGACATGAGAAGATAAAGAGCCTGCGAGATAAATAGCTTCGGAGATCTTATCTATGGATTCCCCATCAAGCTCACTCTGGAGTCCGATTTCTTTTAATATATCTTGGTTGGATTCGTATCTAGGTACGGCATTTACAGCGAGATTAACTGCCTTCTTAACTTGATCCGTAATCTTAGGGTGGACTTCACCGTAATGGCGATGAAAAGATCTTAGTAGAGAAATAGTGATAAACGCACCGAGTTTACACCCATCTCCCGACTTACATAACTCTAACAATGAAGTTTGAATGATTCTAGCGTGTAGTTCTGGGTGGTAAGCATTGATAATCGACTTTGCAGATAGATTATTCCATATCTTATTGTTGCGAGAGAGTAGAACAGTACCCCCATTACTCGCATGGCTTAAAACTAAAAGTGATGATAGTTCATTTATTGTAGGTATAAATAAAGATAACGACATGAAAGAAACTCACAATAGAAAGGTGAACAATGTCCTCCATAGTTATACAAACTAGATCCAATGCTTGCTCATATAATAAGAAAGCAAGTGTCTCTGTCGGTTGGTTGGATAATATCCCTCAGTCGGCAATCGAAGCATACCCTAACTTAGCTAAGTCTGTCGATTCTACAGATTTCGCACTTGCTGTCGAAGCGTTCCAAGAAGACAACTTTGGAGCAGGCTCTGGAGTCGATGGGAAAATGGGTCGAGGAACATGGTCTGCGATGTTAAAAAAGTTTGATCGTATTGAAGACGGTCAAGCATATTGGACGGTAAATGATCGTAGGGTTGGTGTGGACATCGACCCTACAGTAGAAATCGTCAACTTCGACCAAAGAGGTGGACTCGATCTCCACAGATTTGGGCATTTTTCATCTCGTAAGGGTAGAAAACCAACGATCATAGTTGTGCATTGGGGGGGTCTTGACCCTCATCATTGCCACAGGATCTTCTCTAGCCCCGATAGAGAAGTCAGTTCACACGCAGGGATTGGGTTGAGTCCAGAAGGCAATCCTACCATTTATCAATATCTCGACCTCAACCACAAGAGTTGGCATGGAGGATGGGCTAACTCTTACTCGGTGGGTATCGACATTTGTCAGCAACCTTCTTTGAAGTGGAAGAACCACTATGTAAAGAAAGGGTATGATGTACAAGAGACAACCAATGACACTGGTCGTGGAGATAAGCGTATTATCTCCTTAGATCCGAATGTAGCTATAGCTGTTCGGGAAGCAGTTAAGAGTCTCTGTACTGCTTTGGACATTCCATATCAGTTCCCTTGTGGGTCTGAAGGTCAGTCTTATGATGGAGATTTCTATCATGGGGTGGTGGATAAGGGTTATCTTACAAGAAACTTTACTGGCGTAATCGGACACCACCACATCACACAAAAGAAGTGGGATTGTGCGTGTTGGTGGGATACTTTATTTGGGTAATGATCTTGCATCTAGTGTCTGATCTCAATAGGGCTTTAGAGATAAAATCCCGATTAGGCTGTCCTCATATTCACTTCATCATAGAAAAAGATTGCGGGGAGTTTACGACTACTCTTGTCTGGATTGAAGTACTCACTAGAGCAACAGACCTCTGTATTAGAGAGGGTGTTTGTGTAGTCTCACATAGCGATCTTTCGAGACAAAAGGATACGCTTAGTGATGAGGACATTCAATTTTTACAGAAGATGCAGTCTCAGCTAAATGGGAAGATGTTAGGTATTGAGGTAATCAAAAAATGAAATCTTGGGCTTATGAAGCATATCAGATGTACATACAAGGCATAAGCTACCCTCAGCTTGAAGAACACTTTGGGGTTAAGCAAAGCACAATACGACACTACATCAAGAGATATGCTTACGCTAATAGTTTAATCTACCCAAGACTCAAACCTGACTATAAACTGGCTTTTAACTTATACTACAACACAATGAGCATAAGAGACATCGCTCGATACTTTGGTGTCTGTCCATCGACAGTCACAAATTACATTCGTAGATATTCTGAAATGAATGGAATATCTACGAACAAATCCCACCACAAAGGGCAAGTAGCCTACAATCTTCGACAACTGGGTTATACCTATAAGAAGATATCTAAAATGCTTGGATACGAAAATCGTTCAAACTGCTATCGTGCCATTAAAAACTATAAGGACAGTATATGTTAGCCTTACTTATTTTAATCGTTATTTCCATGACTATACATGGAATAATCAACTCCGAAATGTCTCCCGAAGAAGTGGAAGAGATGTTAAAGAGTGATGAGTGGTATTAACCAATTTTAGTACACTTAGAGTGGGCGACTTTCCAATACCTGTTAGGTACTGAAACACCTACCTCTGATAAAAGGTAGTAGCCAGACCAAAAGTTGCGAGTTATGTACCCCAAAACTTTTAGAGAAGCACCTTTTAACTCGACCTCAAACTCAACCTTTTGACCACAATCCCATTTTGGATAATGACTATTGTCCTTATCACCTTCGACTGTAAATCGACCCTCTGTGTCTTGGGTCTCAGGTTGAGTTATATTGTTGGAAAAGTAAGAGAAAAGAGAAGCGTCATCAACATGAACATTTTTTATATTTTTTTCTTCGTCAACAACGCTGAAGACTTTATTCCTCTCGATCACATCTATGACCTCCAAGCTCTTCAGCGTTGTTTTTCCTACTAACAGTTGATGCCCTACCCGAAAGTCATTCATAATGTCCCCCCTTGTTTTTAGTTTTTAGTTTCATCTAATCTTATATTATTATATAAATTAGGGGTTACATTTGCCTACCAGCGTGAGTCTTTTCTACGGAAAGAACCACGCTGATTATTCCTGCCCTTCTCGTAATGAGGTTGATTATAATTATTCTGACGCTTTTCACGAAACACATCATTTTCCCACCTAAAGCGTTGGCTTTGGATCACATGAGTGGGGACATTATGTGTTCCTCTTTCATACAGTTGACGATCAGAAAGACCACCATCGTACAGGTTAATAACCTGTACCAAGTAGTCATTCTTTGTAGCCATTTCCATGTAAGGATCACACTCCCATTTACGAGTTAATGTGTTATGGACAACGATGACTTGAAAACCGTCTTCCATCGCTTCAAGACACTTTTTTTGACACCAACCATGAGCTTCTTTAAGTGCTTCATGGTTGAATGTGTAAACACCACTATCGTCTACAAAGAATTCGTCAGCAGACACTTTGAATCGGTCTTCAATTTCGCCACATATTGTCTCTGCCAGTGTTGTTTTCCCCGAACCACTTAGACCACGGACTAAAATTAGTTGCTTCACTCAATCACTCCTAAAGTTGTATTTCAATGACCCTCTTGGGTTCTCTTTGCTCTTCTTTTGGTTTTAGCTCTGGTTGAGGTATGGGCAACCAAATCCTACGACTCTCATCCTCAAGTTCTCTTTGTCTTTGCTGTTTCTTGAGGCGTTCAATGATGAAGGCATCTATATCAAGCATACCAAGCTCCTTTCAAGGTCATTAATTTAAATTGTAAACACAGGTTGAGCTTTTACCCAATTTTTTAATCCACAACACACCCTACAGCCCTATAAGGACTATCTTTGAAGGTTTTTTTCGAGAACCCTCTCGTCATAGTTCGCCCCTCCTGTTAAAGAAGCAACACGGCTCTGAGTATCCCGCCCTAAGTTTTGAGCGTCTAGCTTAGGCTTGATTTTAAGCTGTGGTACAGGCTTAGTCTCAGAGTAGTCCTCAATAAGGTTTGAGGGGATTGCTCCTTTGGTGATAGCTTTGGCGAACTTTTTACGGTCTACCTTGACCACAACCTCACCGATAGTTGTGGGGTCGATGCCCTGTCGGTTAAGCTCGGCTAGTAGACCTGCTTCATCATATGATGTGCGAGATGAATCCACATGGTGAACATCACCAAGAGGTGTCTCGATCTTTTCTCCTACAGGGATATGCTGACGCAAGGATTTGATCTCTGCATCGAGAGCGTCTTTTAGTGCCTTGATACGACATAGGCTCTCTGCGATTTGTTGCTTATTCATTTCCAAGTGCCTCCTCGATAGCATCTGCATTGTGGTTGTATATTTCCATAAACAGTTCTTTGTGGTTGTATATTTTCATAAACAGTTCTTTCATGTCTCTCCAACCAGTAGACTTTGGGGCATTTTCTAAGAAAGTAAACCATACTTTGATAAAGTCAAAGTTACTCATTCCAGAAGGTGTTGTGATTAGGCTCGGTGTAGAAAAAGCCGATATGAACGCTTTCGCTGTTCCATAGTCAGAGATTTTATTGATAGATTCTTTTGTTAGAGGGAATGACATAATGTCTCCTTAAAAGATTGAGTAAAGTAAGAGGGTTAAAGGGAGTGTGATTAGCACCCACAGGAAAATTGTGATTATAAACTTCATTATATGATTACCCTACCTCACGCATACAGACTTGCTCGTCTGTTTCATCGGTGATCTCGGTTTGGGTCATCAGTTCCATGATGTCCTCAAGACTCACGACACCATCTGTTCCTCCAAAGTCATCTACCATGACAGCGAGGTGAGACTTGTTCGTGGTGAACTGTTTGAACATCTCTTCACAAGAGATGTTCGATTCAACCTTGAGGACAGGTCTTGTAAGCTCTTCGACAGTAGGGTTCTCGTCCTTAGCAAGAGCTTGGAAAGCGTCTTTGAGAAGCATGATACCCTTTACATCATCTCGGCTCTTACCAAGTACGACAAGTCGTGAGTGCTGACTCTCAAAGAGAGAGGGCTTGATGTCCTCTAGTCGCTCATCTGCTCGGACAGTGGTCATGTTGACTCGTGGAGTACCAACCTGCTCAACAGTCGTGAGTGAAAGGTTATAAGTACCCTCGTAGATCTTCTCTACGATAGCAGAAGGCTCTGCACCCTTAAAACGAGCTGTGAGCTTTCCTATGACCCAGTTGATAGGTGTGAGTACCCATGACAGTAAAACCATCATAGGAGCGAAGACACGACCCACAAAGAGAGGGTTATTCGTACCATACGCTTTAGGGATGATCTCTGAGCAGATGATGATAGTGAAAGTGAGGATACCCATCACCAAACCAACATACTCGCTACCAAGCCACATACCTGCGTTCGTACCGACAACACCACTACCCATGATGTTGGCGATGTTATTACAGATGGTATTGGTGCTAATAAAAGACTCTTTATCATTCATCACCTTGCTCAACGCACAAGATCCGAAGACCTTGTTTTTACAGGCTGACTTAACCTCAGCCTTAGACAAGGAAGCGACAGCCATTTCCCACGCACTGTGGATAGCTGAGGCGATGATAGTGATGAAAAAAGCAGATAGTGTGCTGACCATGTGGTTCTCCATTAAGAGTTGGTGGCGAGGTTCGATCCTCATGTAAGGGTATAAACAAGGGGTTACGCTACACGCACAAAAACCATAAACACCTGCAAAGTAAAGGAAAGTTAGAATCGTAACCCCTTATTTATATCATAATGTAAGGGGGACAATCCTCACCAACCAACACTCCCCGAACGGAGAACGACATGGCTACCAAGACCAAGACCACCCTCACCTTCGATAACTTTGAGAACGGCTGTAAGTTCTTCTACGCCAAAGGATCTGACACTGACACCGAGCTTGGTGTCATCCATCAGACTATCTTTGGGTGTACCGCAAACCTCTTTCTCGGAGCCCGAGGAGCGTGGTCACAACAAATCCCTGTGGGTGAGTTCACCTACACGAAGGACGCAGAGTCACACCTTCGCAAGCTGTTCAGCGACCCCACTCTGCTTGTTACTTTCATGGAGTCATATCGAGCCGAGCAGAACGCAAAGCTCGATGCACTCACACTACGAATCACTCACTAAAGGAGAACACATGGCTATTGACGCTATAACACAATGCAACCTATCCCCAACCTTCAGAATCCGACTGGAGCATAAGGATGGTCACTACAAGTTTTGGGAAGCCACAGGTCGCCCAAATGGAGATGTGGTCGTCCGTTATGGTCGCATTGGCGACTGGGGGCAAGCTATCAATAAAGATCGGGCTTACTTCGAGAAAAAAGCACCACAAAAGCTCAAGAAGGGCTACACAGTAAAGGAAATGACACTATCATGCTAAACGCAATCAAATCAGCGGACAACATCCTTGTTGTCACAGGTGCAGGGATCAGCACAGCATCGGGAATCCAAGCATGGAGAACAGGAGAGGATGCTGTGTGGGCTAATGATGTCCTTGAGAAAGGCACACAACGCTACTTCAATAAGAACCCAGCGAAGGCATGGGAATGGTATTTAGAAAAGTTCAAAGGTGTCTTTGAACTTGAACCGAATGACGCTCATAAAGCCCTAGCGGAGATTGGGGAGTGGTGTGAGTCTGAGGGCAAGACCTTTGACATCATCACACAGAATGTGGATCACCTTCATAACAAGGCGGGTTCACAAAATGTCATCGAGATACATGGCACAACCAACGCAGTGCGTTGTCCCAATCATGGGTGTGATCATGGTTCACCGAGAGGTTCAATCCCGATGAGCGAGGTTTGGGAGGACTATCAAAAGTTTGGGCAGACCAAAGACCCGAATGACTTACCTTGTTGTCCTAAATGCGAGATCCCTTTAAGAGCACACGCACTGTGGTTCGATGAGTTTTATGGTTCTCATGAGGACTATCGCTTAGATGACGCTATGGAAGCTATAGAGGAAGCAGATATGGTGGTCTTTATCGGCACTAGCTTCTCTGTAGGGATCACTAATATGGTGGTTCAAGCAGGTAGGCAGATGAGGAAACCGATGTATATCATCGACCCTAATCCGTCCCAAGAGTCCAAGAGCTTTAACTACACCACTGAGAGGGCAGAGGACTACCTACCAAACTTAGTGCAACAACTGACGGTTGAGGATTAAAGCAATCCTCTTATGACATCTAGCCTCTGACCCTCATCCATGTCGTACCAATCGAGCTTGATGTATTTAGTCTCTTTAGGGAGTCTATCTGGAATCTGCATGACTTGAACCTGTAACTTGTGCAGATAAGACTCCTCAATACCCGACTCAAATTCTCTGCCTCGTTTAGAAATCCTATCCATAGCTTGCTCTACGCTAACATGGAGGTGGATACAAATATCAACAGGGGGGATATAAGGCTTAAGCATTTCAAAGTGCTTCATGTACGAGCTGTGTTCATCTTCGGTAAGGACTCCATCATCTCTTAAGAGGTTGGCAAAGCAGGAGTCTCCGAAGATTGAACGATCAAGCAAGGTATTTTCTGGTAGATGTTTTGAGAACCTGTCATAGAGAAAGTGCATTTGAAGCGTATAAGCCCATCGGCTTGGATCGTCAGAATAGAACTTTTCAAGGAACGGATTATCTCCTACCGATTCATACATGGGAGTAAGGTTAAAGTGTTTACTGGCTTCTTTTGTGAATGTGGACTTACCGACACCGATAAGACCCTCTACGATTATTCTCATGTGAGCTACCTCCTTTGATGTGTTTATTTATACCTAGCAAATGTCGTGTTCTCTCTAACTTTGAAAGGAACTCAAATGAGATCTTTATAGATAGTTTATTTATAATTGGTCATAAGTGACCTGTTTAACCTTAACCAAAATGGAGACAAAGAATGAGAAGAAGAGCATCAGAAATCATTAATGAACTTGAGATAAGAATCGCCCATCTTGAAAGAGAAGCTTTTTTGGGTGACTCCCTAGATTCAGTTAAGAGAAATCTCGTAAAGTTATTTGATAAGATACCTTACATGAGAGAGATTATTGCTTTACTCAAAAAGGTATCTAATACTAGAAGCATGAAGGGGGCGAGCACTCTTGCAAAGCAACTAGTGTATATTTACGATTATGATCCTGAGTATCAAATCTTAGAAGATCATATCATGAAAACGGAGAGGACTTTGAAAGGTCGTATTGGGTTGGCTTTAGATATGCTAGTTTCGACTGCCGAACTTAAACTAGCTAGAGATCAGTCCCCTTCTGAAGTTGCTTTGAGAAAGTTTACTCAGGGAGTTCCTGCGATATTAGTTTTGGTGGCGATACTGCAACAAATTTATTTTGTAGTGACTCCCCTGCTGAGTGGTGTGCTTTTATATGCGAGTGTTACTGTTATTTTCTCTATCATTACTTATGTTTTAGCGGTGGGTTATAATAAGTTATCTGACATTTTAGAGCCAATCTTAGAGGGTAGAGGTTCACAATCTAAGCTCAGAACGAGTAGTGGTTCAATGTCTAGGGTCGCTTACGCTCTTGAAGAGGCTATTCAATATCACAACCTAGAAGCAGAACGGTTAAAGTAACCATGAAAAGATCAGCATCAGAAATAATTAATGAACTTGAGCTAAGAATCGCTCGTCTTGAGAAACAATCTTCCTCTCTTGTTTTTGAGCTTGAGGGTCACATCCACGAAGGTTCAGAGGGTGATTATTATGTTCGTAAGCGAGGAGACTTTAAGGACATCACTAGTTACATCGAAAGTTGGTCTAATAAAATCTTAATTGCAGAAGAGGGCGATTGGGAGATAAAGTATGACTATAAGCACTTCATTGGTTTCACTGCTTCTAATGGGCTAACAGAGCTTGAGCTGTTTTGTGTAGAAGGAGAAGGTAGGGGTGAAGTTCGTCAGCTTGAGTTGCTTCTTCGCAAAGTACTTTTAATTCCTCGTAGTGTTCGCACTGACTTCAACAAGTAATCAGAAGTCATTAGATTTAGCATAAGTTCTAAAGACCATACCAGTGCAGATAAGCTCTGCGTATTGTCTTTAATACATCATTCCCAAAGACATGATATTTTACATCACCCTCATAGGTTAGCGTCCATTTAGAGTGTTTATACGCTATGAGGTGATGCCACTTTTGTCTTCGGTCTAAAGTAATCAAGATAGTTAGATTTGTATCTTGATTGTGAACAAACACAATACCGTCATGATTTCTATCGTATGAGAAGCCACACTCAGACAGGACAGTAAAGATGTACTTAGGGTAGGATAAACCTTTGAAGTTTGCTTCTAAGCAAACCCTAATCTCACCTTGCTTCTGTGTGTACGACTTGTTCATTATCAATACCCTCTATTAGTAAGGGGTAGTAATAAAAAGACTACACTATATCATCGACCTCCAATGGAAACTCTTCATTGAGATCCTCCTCACTTAGAGTAGTGATGAACTCAAAGATATCTCTTGCTGTTGCCAAGATGTCGGTAATCGTAGGGTATGCTTGCTCTTGGTTTGAGGCATATTTGCGAGAGTGATACTCTTCAGCCATTTTCAGAGCTTGATAGACGGACTCGTTCATAGGTAATCTCCTTGATGTGGTTGCATCGTAATGATTATTTATACCACCTCAAGGAGATTATCAATCATTACAGAGTGAAGATGCCTGTTGCAATGGATCTGAAGCTAACACACGCATTGTCCATCATATCTGGGACACGCATTTCGAGTTCTAAGAACCTTTTAGCGAGTGCTTGATAGATGACCATAATGTCCTCGTCATCGTACCCTTCATCCCCTCTATTTTCCTCGAAAGAGACAGATCCGATGACCTTAGCATGGCTAATCATTTCCATCATGGGGATTTGGTTGATGTAATCAATCCATTCTTCGATTGTAGCTAGATCTTCCATATTATTTATCCTTTCTTGCTCTTTGAGCTTCAATGAGATCGGGATCTTCTTCGCCTTCGATCAACTCGGCAACAATTTGCCCTGCGTAGTTTTCAAGTCTTAACTGTTCCCAAACAGCAAGTAAACAAGGATCTTGAGAGTCTTCCCAAAGTTTGCGATCTGACACCTGTTCAGAGGTCAACTCTGAACCAAGTTTAACTCTCTGATGCACATTTTCAGCACTGTACTGACTGTTATCAGAACGCTCTTGACCAACAGACCTACTTTGTAGTGATCTTTGACCTGGACGGGGAGTTCTGTAATCAGTTTGAGGGTCAATCAAGTCATACTTCTTCATGAAAGCACCCAAAGCATCAACAGAACCTACAAGACGAGTAACTCTATCACGAAGCCCCTTATTTGCATACCATGCAGTCTTAAACGCTTCTGGGTACTGAGCGATGACCTTTTTCCAATCAAGAGGCTGACCTTTAACTTTAACTTTGTCAATCTCCTGCTCCCAACACCAAGGGTCTTCTATATTAAAGAGATCCAATGGGGTGTTAAGGAAATCGTTTACATCGAGGTTCGCTTCAAGTGCTTTTTTCTTAAGATAAGCGTTAGCAATCTTCATGGAAATAGATCCGTCTTTAAGATGCAAGGTCATCGACCCACCACCACCGTACAAACCCCACAGTTTCTCACCTACCGCAACAGTGTACTCAACGGATCGCTTTGATTTAGGTGGTGGTGGTTTAGATATGTTTGCCTCGTACTCAGCAGATCTTCTGTCATAAGCCTCAATCTCTTCCTGTGAAGCACTTAAATCAACAGCAGGACGAGGATTAAGTTGTGTGATCCAATCGGTGTCTTTATTTATTGACTGAGTTGTCCCTCTATCAAGTCGAACCTTAATTTGACTGGAAGTTACATCGGTAACCTCCCCCTGTTCGTTATACAACTGTGGATAGCTATTTCTTACAAACTCGCTATCAAGCACGAAACGATCACCTACTTGCCACTTTTCGTTGGTAGGGAGTACAGGTCGGTTACCGAGAGCATTTGCCTTAGCTTCTTTCCATACTCGCATCGCTTCTACATAAGCTCTTTTATCATTTGCTTTGACTTTGTTAGTCACGATGTCAGCACAGATCACCAACAGCTTTTGAAGATCAACAGTACCTGGATATTCACCCATTATCTGTTTTACAGCTTGTACATACACTTGGTCAGGTGAGCTAAATGGTACATTTCCTAGTAGACCCGTAAGATCGATGGAAAATGTAAACCCATACTTAGGCCATACAGCATAACCACTATATCTTCCACTTCCAGGACTGCCTGCGGCCATACATTTAATTTCTTTTATCCCCATGCGTTTCGCAGTGGCAATCTCAGCGAATAAGAACCTCGGAGAAAAACCTCTAGGAGCACAAGGTTTAGCCATAACATAGTTATTATTAATAACAGTAGAAGAAATATCGATGTTACCACTCTCGATGTATCTGTTCTCCGTTAGTCTTAATGTACCTGTCGTAGCTGATGCTTGAGTGTCTCCCAGAATATAGTCTGCAACAGCAGGACCCCCCATTAGGTCTATGCGTTGCTTCTGCATCTCAGTAAGACTAGTACCATCTCTGTTAAATCTGCTAGCCAACCATATATCAGCGTCATCATAACGACTTGGGTCGAAAGTGATATGGCTGAGTGGGTTTGCATCATACTCTTCAAGTTCTTTTTCAGCTCTTGATAGATTTTCTTCTGTCGGGTTAAGAACAGATCTAAGCATAGCAGGGGTTTTAATAGCAATACCTGTATCAGAAACACGAGCATCAAGTCGCTTAGTGAGGTCAGATTTCAAACCATTAACAATAATGTCTTGGAAGAAATCTTGATCTGCTTCATTGACCAGAGATTTAATCTGATCAATGGATAGCATATCAAAGTCATCTTTAACAGTAGCTCTCTCTTTAATGTCTGTACCCTCAAGGAGAACTAAACGCTTAACAGGTTCGTTAGCCCCTTCTTCAACATAACCCTCATCCCCAACAGTAAGAGGCTTAACATAACCCATGCTGTTGAAGAGTTGGTTGAGCTTGACTTCAAGAGTTTCATCTGTGGCATTGAATACAAACTCGTCTGTCTTTAACCACTCGTCACCTAACTCGTCTGAAGGGTCTTTGAACCAAATATAGACAACATAAGCCTTACCCTCTTCAAGCTCCCTACGCTCAAGAGAGAGAGCGTTTTTAAGGTCCACTTTGAGTCTACGAGCATTGTCGCTGACAGTACCTTCAGACTCCGAGTCTGGTGCAAAGGTAGCGTCAATGTAGATTTCTTCTACTTGTTCAGATTGACCACCACGATAAGCACGAGCAGTTCTTTGCTTTAATAGTTCAGAATCAAACCCTTTACCACGATCAAGGTGGATGACTTTAGTGAAGGTTTGGAAGTTAAAACCACGAGCGTAGTTATCAGAACATACAGCAGTTGCGAGGCTATCGTTCTCTGCGACATACTTCTCTGAGATGTCCATAGCCCAAGTAGACTCGGTTTCAGTGTCTTCCTCTTCAGATGCCACCTTGCTGTAGATACCTGAGTCGATATACTTCGCATCGAAAGCTTCAAAGCCCATGTTGTCTTCTTCTTCCACCCCAGCAACAACTTTACCGTTTTGATAGAAGATGATTTCTTTAGCCCAAAGAAGAGCATGGACCTTATCTCTACGGATCTTACTGTTCTTTTTAATGAGAGACTCAGCAAGTTTTTTACTCGAACTGAAATAGAGGCATTTCTCTTCATTATTGTCTCTAAAGATTTTAGACCCTACATCTGCCTTAAACATCCCCTCAGAGGATGTCTTAATAAGACGGTCTAAAGCTGTTTTCACTTTAGCTGTAGCTTTAGTGAGATCTTGGTATGGCTTACTCTTTGTCCGATCATATAAGTCGCCTGAGTTTTCCTTTAACTCATTAAGTTTATGCCTAAGATCACGATACTTAGACACCATTGCTTTCAGCTCACCCGAAATGGATTTAGCCTGCTTTTTGTACTTTTCCTGTATGGCTTGTGGCATACGAGTAGTAAGAGTACGAGACTTAAGTTTCTGAAGTTGTGGTAGAGAAACCTCTTGATAGTTAACACCCATCTTGTCATAAGCAATGTCTGTCTTAGGTGCAAAATAAGAGTTCTCTTTGACCCAATTATAGAACTGTTCTCTTAGTTTGGGGTCTGGGTTAAGGGCAACCATACGACCTGCAAGAACCTTACCGTATTTCTCTGCAAAGGCTTTCTCACTCTTTTTAGTAGGTACTTTACCTTTAGCTAGAGTAGCGAGCCTATAAAGGTCAACAGGATCACGATCAAGTGCTGAAGCAGTTAAGAAAACTTTACGAGGATGTCCAAGAGAAGACACTGCGTAGTTTTTATCTTTTCCTCCTTGTCCTTTTTCAAAGATCTCATTGATCTCATCAAAGAAGCAAGCATAGTATCTCTCTTGGTACTTTTTATTCAAAGCAGGAGAGGATTTAACCTTAGCTTCCTTCTTGAGTTTGTTATACACCCTACGAGACTTAGCAAGTTCTTTCTTCTTTGCATCCTTTTCAGAGGGTGAAAGAGCAGGATAAGAAACGAGTTCTTGGACAGTCCTTACCTCGTTTCTACTAGAAGCTGTGCGAACAATAGTCGGGTCAATCAAGTTTCCGATTTGAAAATCAACTTCTTTTCTTGAAACCTCTCGACCATTCTTATACTTAACTTCATAGGTGATGGTTGCTTCTTTGCCATGATGTTTATTCTCACGAGCAAGACGACTTGTATCCGCAATGATCTGTTTGCCATTATCCATGTCTAAGAGGATATCATCAATGCCCTCAGAGGCCCTAAAGTCTACAACAAAGTCCTCATAAGACACTTCATCAATGCGACCAAGCACGAGTTTTTGCCAATTAGGGGTCTTTTCAACCTCTCCGTCTGCACGAACAAAGTCATCTCCACCTTCTACCATGAACCTAAGAACCTCTTTCTTCAAGTTTCCGACAAGGCTCTTAGGTGAAACATAAAGAAATCTTCGTTCATCTCCACCTTGCTCCATCTCCTCATTGATTGCTTTTTTGATTGCAACAAGAGAGGTAAGAGTCTTTCCAACACCAGTATCAAGAGCTACTACACCCTGCATACCAGATGATTCAAGCCAAGCGGCCGCTTCTTTTTGTTTGTTGTTTAACTTGAACTGACCACGAGGAGTCTCTGCAACGAATCCACCAAGAGCTTCGGGAGTGAAACGCTCAGTGTTCTCAACAGTAAGAGCGTTCTGTTTAGCTCTAAGTTTTGCATAATACTCGTCCATGAACTTAGAAGCAGAAGCACTTAAAGCTACAGAACCTAAAGACTCACGAATGAGTTCAAAGTCTTCGGGAGAAAAAGTAAAGAATGGATTACGACCTTTATGCCCATCGGGGAGTTTTGGGTCATTAAGTGTACTAATACTAGTCACTTTCTCAGCAAGATCCTTCATAATGTTTCGGTCAGCCTTACTCTCGTTTTCACCTGGTATACCTAGAGTAAGAACACCAGTCTTTGGGTTGACTGTGATGTAAGGTTCAATGAGTCTTTGCTTATACTCCCATTTGTCTCCCTTTTTGACCTTATCAAGAGTGGACACATTTCCTTTACTATCAAAAGCGATACGATCTGTTTCAACTTTCTTAGTACGACCATTCTCTTTTTTGACATAGCCACCTTCGATAAAGCGACCTTCCATGTTCAATATAGTGTCGATTTCATATCCTGCATACCGACCTGCTATGATGATTTCTTTATCTTTACCCTTAGAATCTTTCAAAGTGGTAAGTTGGAAAGTCTTGGACAGACCTTCTGACCCCTTTATCTCTCTAAATGAAGGAGTCAAGACCTTATCTTTGAGAGTTGGGTCGAGGTCGGGATTTCTGCCTAGATTTATTCTGTTCAAGGCTTCTTGCAAAAGATCTTTGTGGTGGACTGGGTTGAATGTGTTCCCCGATGGGTACTTGAAGCAAGCAATCTTAACTTTACGATCTGAATAGACAATCTTTTTCCCATCCCAATCGGGGTAGTTTTCGACTGTGATTATCTCGGTAGAAATATCAGGCTGAATTAGCCTCTTCTTCTGTTCTTTTTTACGCTTATTAATAACCTTTTTAGCTAAATCTTCCATGTTATTAAAGCGTTTGTAAGTGTTGCCAAGATTATCAGTGAAATCAGTGCTATATACACCTTTAATAAGAGGTTTCATAGCTTGTCGGTAGTTGAACACTTCCTTACTATGAGCGGCTTTATTGTCGCAGATTGCTCTGAACTGTAAGAGTTTATCAAACAGTCTAACTGCTCGGTTGTAAAACTTGAGGCGAGATTTAGGTACAACATACTTAAATCTTGGTCTACCTCTTGAGTCGTACCCCGCTTCTGGCTCACCAGTAGGGAGTCTGCCAAAACCATCTTTAAATCGAGGTACAGAGAACTCTTTAGAACGAATCTGAGCTTCTTTTATCTGCCGAATAATGCTTTTATTCTTCTCTTCTTCACCAGGCTCATAAGAAAGAGTAGGTTTACCACTCTCATCCTTTTCGATTGAACACTTAGGGGCAACGAAAAAATCGTTGGGGTCAGTGCTTATGTCGTAGACTCTCTCCTCTTCAACTAAGCTCTCTAAAGCAAGAATGACCTCTTTATCTTTTTTAGAGAAAACAGGTTCTTTAGGTTTACTTCGAGGCTTAGGGATCTTAGTGGCTTGCTGATCGTAGGCAACTGTGAGATACGCTACCCCACCATCAACATAGGTAGGTCTAGTCTCGACATGATAACCTTCTTCAATTAAAGAAGATTTGAGCTTCACATCTCTGATTTTCTTTAACTTAGCGGCCTTTTCGATCTCACCTGCGACCATCTTACTTGAGTTCGCTATTAAATCGCTGATCTCATCACCAACAGAGAACTGCACATATCTAATGTTAAACTTAGGATTGCTTTTAACTTCTGTAACCACATTAAAACCAAGCATATTAAAGGCTTGTTTGATGTAATCTGCATAAAAGGCGATTGTTCTTTTGAAGTCTGAACTACCTGCGGCACCTTTGAGTTGCCCTATGACCATGTTGATGTCGGTACCTGAAAGTACAGCAGTAAGACCTTGATTGATGTTGCCATCAATCACAGCGAGTCGGGCTTCGACTTTAGTTGCAAGCTCTCTTGTACCTCGTGGTGCTTTGATAGCGTACTTTTGCAGTAAGTACCTCCAACTCTTAGCGAAATCATTTTTAAGGGTTGAAACCTCAAGTATTTCCCCAGGAGATGGGGTGATGCTGTCTTTAAGACACTTTTCGTAAAGCATCTTAAAGTATTCGTCTACAAGGCAAATATTGTAATATATTTCAAAGGAGTCAGTCACCTCTTTGCGTCTGATCTTGACGATCTTGCCTTTTATTGGTTCACCGTCTTTATCGGTCTCTTCTACTTGTTGTCCTTTTGCATTAAGAACAGGTACATAAGCAAAGTTCTTGACCACCATGTCATAGAGTTTACCTCTATACGGTTTTACAATGCGATTTCTTCTTACAGCCATTGTGTTCTCCTTTGAGTTTAAATCTACAAGTATTAACAGTAATAGATAAACTACAAATCAATCCTCTATCAGGAATCCTTGATTCCTAAGTTTGATTGTTAAGTGTGCCAGCTTGATCGGGTCATTAGAAGTGATCACAATTTTATGGTCTTCAATTATACTCACATCCCAATCCTCTCGTTGTAGATTGCGTATGAACTTTTCTCCAAAAGGATACTCTTGAGGGTGTATCGTGATGTCGTACTTTTGAGTCATCACTTCTGCGACCCATCTTTTTACGATGTCTTTAGGTAAGATCTTATCGGTCATAAGATCACCCTCTTCCGATCAACATCTTCGGGTAAAACTCTAAGAAGAGTGATATTTTCGCTGATGATTTTAAAGGTATTATACACTTCATCTAATTTTGGTGATTGTTCCATCGCTTTTAAACACTTCAAATATCTGTATCTGATCTTTCCTTGTGTGTCGCCTAACAGACGAGCCACATAGCTTTGGCTAGAGTAGGTGTATAAAAGAACTAAAACTTCGATGTCTTTATTGTCTATAAAGAACCCAGACAGTAATCTTCTGAGTTCAGCTTCCTCATAGATTGTAATTTGTGCATAGACTCTCAATCTATCTAACCCTCGATTAACCCTGTAATGGACATTTGGCTGTGTATAACCAAAAATCCTTCCGAGATATGCTTGGCTCAATCCATGTAATAGATGCAACTCAACCATATCGGCTTCTACTGGAGATACTTTGCTCATATGTTCTAAGATTGAATGTATCTTTTCAACCTGATCATCCGAGACATAGCTTGGAGTCGGACAGTTTTGTAGTCCATGTGCGTCAGAAAAAATCTGCTCCATTAGCTTTTGATCCATTTTAAGCTCCTTCTATTGAGAGGCAATCTATAGTGTGTACGATTTCTACACTTCTAAAAGAGAGATGGACAGCGTACATTCGTACATCACCATCTCTCCAAGTCATCACTACCTCACCCTCAAAGCTCTTGAAAGGACCTGACTTTAATCGCACCCAATCTCCTTGTTTGAAAGACCCACCCAAGTTATCAACTTGTTTTACCATTTTCTTTAGGTCTGAGTCAGGAACAACTCCCATACTCATAAGACCTGTACGAGTGTCAAGCTGTGAGATGATGTCTCTTACAAGACCAGATTGCTTCAAGCTATAATACTCTACAGCTCCATACCCGCTCTTAATGAAGATATAACCCTCCATCAACCAAATAGGTTTATGATACCTCTGAACCATTAGAGGTATGTAGACATCATCAACATTAAAAGCAGTATTTGAAACAATTCGATCTTTGAGCGACCCTTTGAGGGCTTCATCTTCGCCTTTAGTTGAAAGCTCAAGGACAACCCACGAAGTTTCTCTCATATACAACTCACAGTAAAAAGAATGGTTTTAGATAGATACCATTCTTTTTACCATCTTACTAAACTCAGACAACGAAAGTTGGCTCTTTAATCGTGTATTATTCACTTGAGGCTCTGAAACAAGGGATTTTTTCTCTACTAAAGTTTGAGTCACTTGTATGGTTTGGATACCCCCAATCTTCCATTTCAATAAATCGCACTTAAACATACCTCCTGTTGGTCTGATCGGGCGACTCGCTAAACTGTCTGCGAGGCTTAACAAAGGCATACCATACCTATCCCATATCTCTTGTAAAAGAGGTCTGTTCCAATATGGTGGAGGTACGCCCGCTTTCATCCCAAGAGAAATCGCAAACATACACGCTGATTGCAACCTGTCATAAGCAATACCCACAGGGGTAGACTGTAATAACTCATCTACTAGGCTTAAGGACTTAGAGTTATCACTCAATAATAGCTGACAGATTACATCATTGCGATCCACATGAAGATAAGACCTTACACCTAGTAGACCCACCTTGCCTTCATTTGAGGAAGCAACACCCTCAATCGCTTTTAAAGCATCTCGAATATGCCCCTCTGTAAAGTCAGCTATTAAGACCAATGCTTCACGCTCATACTCGAATCCCTCACACTCACAAACCTTTTGTAAACGATCAGCGATTTCTTCTGAATCCACATGACGAATGATAAAAGCAGGAGCACACCGACTTAATACCGTCTTTCTCATCTTCTCTGGTTCAGTGGTGGCGAAGATACAGACGAGCTTCTTATCAAAGCTACCTCGATCATTCTCCTCCATCGGTTTTAAGAGAGCATCCAGTGCATCCCGACTTAGCTGGTGACTTTCGTCAAAGAGGTAGAGCTTCTTATTACCCGAAAAGGAAGAATAACCTAGCTCTTCGAGTAGCTTCTTTACATCTGCTTTCCCACTGTTGGTAGCCGCATCCACTTCGATAAATGAGTCATGGCTACCAACAAGCATAGCTTTACATGAATGACATTCATCACAAGGCACACCCTCAACAGGCGACTCACATAATAAAGCACGAGCCATGATCCGACCCAGTGTAGTTTTGCCCGAACCATAAGGGCCAGCGAATAGGTAAGACTGCCTCCAACCTGCATCTGACTTAATAAAGCCTTTGAGCGTTTGGATGGTAGCCTTTTGACCTAGCACATCGCTGTATGTTCTAGGTCTATACTTCGTGTCTAATGACATCTTCTCTCCTCTCATATAGGGTATATGTACCCTTATACTATTTAGAGGAGGTTTAAGACTCTTAGATCAGATAACCTCTACCAACAAGAGATTCCTGGTTCTGAATTGGAGTTTCAGACATCCCCTCATCTAAAGTCATCGTGAGACACTAGGAAAAAACCATCTAGTTTTAGGCTTAGAACCACATCATGTGTTCTTAACCATTCGGGTGATGAAACAGTGAATGTAACCATGTGTCCTTTATTATCTTTCTTATAAGTGATATCGTTTTCCTCAAATGGATTCTCTGCTCCCACACCAATCTCCTTGATTGCCCTTACCACTTCGTCAGCATTTCTACTAGGCACAGATAGAACCATGGACCCCGAAGAAAATTGATGTATATATGCCAATTTGTTGACTACTTTATGTATACCTATGTCATTCGGACGAGCCGATTTTTCAAGACGAGCAATACGACCCTCAAGGTTACGGATGATTTCACTAGCTGATCTTCTCATGATGGTTTCTCCATTCAAGTTAAGGTTAAAGAGACTCCTATGAGAATCTATAAATAAACTATTAAAGTTCACACAGGCTCAAGAGAGATAAGTCCTCGAAAAAGATCAGTGCGATCATCTAAGAGAGGAATGCCCTCTACCTCAATAGCCTCATTCATCTCATGTTGAGTCATGTTATCTAGGGTAAGCGTATCACCCTCTAAGTTTTGAGCTACGATGTCAGCCCATAGGTAGCGACCTCTACAAAAGTCTACTGCCCCAAGTTCAGCATCGGTTAGTTTATATACCTCAAAATCCATGTGCCCAATATCCTTTACTGTAAAGAGCAATATTACCATCACTCAGTTCTAACTCTTGGTCAACGATTGAACCCATAAAGTCCATCGCTTCCCGAACGATTGATCTCTGAGCTTGGTTGACCACTGCAATGGCAGAACCTTTCCAATGACCATCGGGGTGGTCAACGAACTTATTGTATGCATCCCTTAGTTGTTGTGCCTTTTGATCTGTCATGTCTTAGTCTCCTTTCAAGAGTTACATAAGGGTATATTTAAGGGGTTACAAAAACCTAAACTCGGTATCATTCATATAAAGGGAATGGGAGACAAGACACCATGCAAGTCAAAATAGAAAACTACCAATCTATCAAACACGCTGACTTTGAAGTTAAAGGTCTTACTGTTATTACAGGGGCTAATAATACAGGTAAGTCTGCTTGTGCAAGAGCCATAGCAGGTGCTTTCTCTAATGCAAGGGGATATTCTCATGTAAGGCAAGGTGAAAAGTCATCAAAAGTCTCCATCAACTTTGATGATGGCAACTCGGTAATTTGGGAAAAGGGTAAAGGGGTTAATAAATATGAGATCAACGGACAAAAGTTAGATAAAGTAGGGTCAAAAACTCCCGATGAACTTGATGACTTGAACATTGTTTCGGTAGATGTCGATGGAAAAACTGTATGGCCTCAGATCGCTCGACAGTTTGAACAAATCTTCTTGCTTGATATGCCACCTAGTGTCCTCTCTAGTGCTTTATCTGATGTAAAGACAATAGAAGCCCTAGAGAAAGCGTCAAGTCTCTCTAGGAACGAAACTAAGAACCTTAATCAACGCATTAAAGTAAAGCATGAAGATTTAGTATCTGAGCGGGATCGTTTACCTAAGTTTAACGAGTTGGACGAAGTAGGGGAAACGATCAATCATATAAGTACACTTGAGGGGTCGATTAAGACTCTTGAAGAAAGAGTTAAAAAGCTAGGGGCAATCAAAGAAAAGAGAGAAATCTTTATGTTTCAAACACAGTTCGTATCCACCTTGCAAAATGTAAAATTCCCACAAGTGAACCCACATGACTTTATGGGGATTAAAGACCTTGAGCGTGTTCGTATAGAAAAGAACAGACTAAGGATCATGGAAGGTATCGTAGAGGTTGGCTTAACCTCATTCCCACCTATCCCAGATGTAGAGGTGAAAGACCCTGCACCACTTGAGCGGGTCTTGCACAAAAGAAATCAATTAGATCAAACCATCTTACAAATCACACAACTTAATGTAGACTTACCTAATGTAGATTCGCAAGTCGAAAAAGACCTCAGAATCGCTTCTGAACGCTTTGATCTATTCAGTCGTATATCTTGCACCGAACAAGAGGTAGAAAGGCTCACAGAGGAGCTTGATACTATTAGGTGCGAGATTGGAGATACTTGTCCTTTATGTGAACAAGGGATCGACCATTAACCTCACTCTACCCCAAACAGCATCTTATCCCTTAACTTAGACCCCATCTTGTAAGATTAAATAGGGATCAGAAACTGAGCCCCTCAGCCAATTTTCTTGACCCAATGCACTCAGCGAAGAGATTAACTTCCTTTAAGTTTTTCAACCTGTATCGGTCTCGGATTATTTTGGGATGTTGTATCCATATTTCAGCGGATAGAATACCTGCTTTGACCAGTGCTGGGTACTTATTTACAACTTCATTTTCATAGTACTCTTCAGCATTAGGACCTCTGTCCTCGATCTCTCTAAGCAGATCCTCAAATTTATAATGGACTAGCTCTACCACCACCACTTCAATCTCAGACGCATCTGCATCGCCCACCTCTTTCTTAAGCATCCGAACAGCGTCTGTGATCGCTTTCCCGTACTTTCTAGCCCTACGGTTGGTTGAGGATTGTCTTTCAAGTCGTGCAACCCTATTCTCAAGTCCTCTAATAATTTCTGATGCTGATCTTCTCATAATGGTTTCTCCATTTTGTTTAAGGTTAATGAGATCACTTAAGATCACTTATAAACAAACTATAAACGGAAAAACCCCAAATCCCAAAGGGAAATGAGGTTCATTCTAAGATCTTAAAGACCATTTAGACGAGCAAGACTACTAGCCCTCAGTTCCAGCTTCGGTATCAGATCCCATATCCGTAGATTCATCTGAACCACCCTCAACTACTTCCATGTCCGTAGATTCCATACCCGCTTCGTCCATACCCATATCAGACTCAGTACCACCTTCAGTAATTTCCATGTCTGTAGTCTCTTCAGAACCACCCATAACCATCATGTCCATTTCTGTCCCTGCTTCAGTTCCTGCATCAGACCCTGCTTCAGTTCCTGCTTCAGATCCTGCCTCTGATCCTGCGGTAGCCCCAGCTTCCATACCACCATCGTTAGGTGTGGTTTCTTCTTTATCCTTGTCGCAAGCAATAAAGGTAAGAGCAATAAGTGCGATTGTGAGTAAGTTTCTCATAATGAATATCCTTCTTTGTTAAGTGTGTTCAAGAAAAGGTATATAAACAAACTATTAAACTTATTCAAATCTATCTTCCACTAGGAACAAAAACTCCCCACTTGTGGCTAAGTGTAAACCTTTTGTCTCTCATCTTTGTTTAAAACATCATCAGAGATGATAACTTAATTAAGGCCACAGATAGACTATGCCTTTAAAACGATAGAACCACGACTCTTCTTGATGGTAAAGGTTTCTTGTGCATAAATATCACCCTCCCCGTACACAAGGTCTCCCCACAAACCCTTGATAGTCACATTTCTCCCTCTTATCTTCCAATCCCGCCCCAACATAGGATTGTCCCAAATGCTGTATAGAATCCCATCCAAGGTATTACCATTTCTTGTATATTTTGACCACCAAGATGTGTCAAAGGTGATAGTAGATGAAGAAACATCTATAAACACGCTCTTATTTAAATGGGATTTGATCTCCCGATCATTTTGTAACCACCTGAGAAACTTTTTTCCAGTAAGAATCTCAGGCTCATGCCACTCTCCCCCCGCAGGCTCTCTATAACCACCCATCTCTTGTGATCGTGGGTCATCAGGGTGATATGCTTGTCTTTCAAGTCTTGCGATACGAGTCTCAAGGTTATTAATGATTTCTGATGCAGATCTTCTCATAATGGTTCTCCATTTGATTAAGGTTAAAGAGATCACTTAAGATCTATTATAAAGAAACTACAAAACCTCAAACTTAACCATCCAACGACCCACTGTACTCGCACTCACATTAAAATCTATACCCCATGCCATAGATCAAACCCCAAACCAAATCACCATCTGGATTATATGGTGAGGTTGTCACCCCTGCATACATAGTGCTGTCCTCGTCTTTAACGAACTTCAAACGAAACGCACCCACAGGGAAGAACTGACCATTAAGCGTAATCGTGTGTCCGACTGAAGCACCAACATCAAGACCTAAAGATTTCTTGTCGGAGATCTCATAGCCCAATAACTCATAACTCGCACCTAGCATAAGACTAGGTGGTGTCTGAGACTCTACAAGTAAACCTTCCTCTGTAAACCTTTTGTTAGAGGAGGTAGGTAGATTGAACACAACCCATAATGCAAAGCTCTCATACATCTTACGAGATAAGATGAATGTGGCAGAGTTCGTAGGTACAGGTATTGAACCCTCTTCGTACCCACCGATGAACATTTGCGTTGTGCCTAGACTCACTTCCCAGTTATTCTCTTCAGCGTGAGAAATCGTAGAGGTGAGCAAGACAGATAAGAGTAAAGCGATAGTAAGTCTCATGGTGTCTCTCCTTTATGGATAATAGACACTAATAAATAAACTACAAATCAATCCACCCCAAACTTAACCATCCAACGACTCACTGTACTCGCCCCTACATCAAATCCCTAGATCCCTTTCAATAACCATTCAAATAGCATCATAATATTTATGATGCTTTAGCATACCCGCTGACTTTAACCATTGAAATTTCTGCATGATATTTTTGGAGGCTCGTGATGGCTTAACTCCATCTTGCCAAAGACTGTTTATATAGTCTTCGGAGTGTTCACCGTCTTTTGTTTCGTATTCAAAAGTGACCCGCATTTCCTTAATGATGTACTGATCTACTTTCCTTCTCCAAATATCATAAGCATCTTTAGCTTGACGAGGGTTAGAACTTGATTCAAGTCGTGCAACCCTATTCTCAAGGTTATTGATGATTTCTGATGCTGATCTACGCATAATGTTTCTCCATTTGGATTCTTGGTTAAAGAGATCACTTAAGATCTATTATAAATAAACTATCAAAGTCCTCACTCCACTCCAAACTTAACCATCCAACGACCCACTGTACTCGCCCCTACATCAAGATACCTAGCTATCCTACGCTTACCCCACCCCTTACTCCTTAAGTCCTCTAAGATGCCTTTGTCCATCTTTTTCTTGATAGCATTGTTACGACCTTGAAAACCAAAGTCCAACTTGTAAGACATACAATCGGGTACATGAGGCTTAATGATCTCAATGAAACGATAAGCGTTCTCACCCTTAAAGTGGAACTCTCCTGTCTCCCCTTTTTTATGTGTCCAGTTAGGGGCTAAACCAAACTTCTCAAAGATTAAGTAAGCGTTAGCTCGACTCCCCTGTTTTGCCCCAAAACAAATCATAGGCCAATGTCCTGCATGACCATCATCGAGATACCACATAGCCAAAGCTAACTCATCTACTTGGTCTATAACATCAGACTTAACAACTTTCCACCCCTTATCCCTCTCCTCATAGAACAAGTCTCGATACTCATTTAGCATAGGGTGAGCGTGGGTGCGAAAGATATAACTAGGGAACTCCCTACTCATCGCTACTGCTAAATCTCCAGATGACCACACGCCCCACTTCTCTTGCTTCCACTCAAGATACTCTTTCTGATTGGGTGCGTGTCGTTCCTCATAGTGTGAAGCGTTAGTACGAAAAACAATACGACCGTCACCTAGCATAGAACCAATAAGGATTGATCTTAACTCCCCCTCAATCTTTGGTAGCTCAAGACGATCAAACTTAGATACCGTTTCAATCCCATAGCGTAGTCTCCAACTACCAATACGCTTCATGCTTGAGTCAATACCCTCAGAAATCAACAACTCGTTAATCTGCTTCTCTGTTAAGTATTGTTTAGTATAGAGGTCTTCAAAACGCTCTTTAGATATAGGGCATGGTATCGCTCTCATCTTACACTCTTTTCTAGGATCGTAATAACCTTGAGCGTTTTCTGAACACCCTCAATAAATTGTGGGGTTTGTTTCTCCGAGGTAGTTAAGTACAAAAGTAGAGCCTTCGCTTTCAATAGTGTCTCTTTATCCTCGATGTTTAGTATTTTTATATCATGTCTGAGACCTGCGTTTCTCCATTTGATATCTTTGGTATATGATTCGCATAAATCATATGACGAGGTGAGTACCTCGTTGGAGTACATATCATCTTGCTCTTCATTTGGTGTCTGTCCTAGTCTTCGCTTAAGATTTTGGTTTTCTCTCACTTCTCTCACTAATGCTCGATAGAGATCAGCTTCTTCTCTCCTCTCTTTTTTGATAAAAAGCCATATAAAAAATAGAACACCAAATATAATTAGATAGATAAGAAAAGCCTTACTACAGAGGAAACCTGTCATGGCTTCCATTACTGTGGGAACTGGAACAAAATTGTTGTTCATCTTACACTCCTTATGTGGTTCTTAGTGTTTAAGAGTGTAAGACTTGTACCATAGGAGAGTGAGTTAAGCCAAAGAAAAGAACCCTAGATACGAAAAAACCCCACCTTCCGAAGAAGATGAGGTTCTTTCTATGACCTCTTACACCTACCTAAGTAGGCGAAAGTAAAGCGAATATACTAGATATTAACGCTGTACTGTAAGACGAGCAAGACCACGAGGGTTGTAGGCACCAATACCCAAATTCTCGAACACTGAAAAACCAATTGTACGAGCTTTTGGATCGTCAGCAGAGAGAACGGTCAATTCTGTACGAACAGGGATACGACCGAACATTTCTGGCTCACAGCAGACATAAACAGTTCCAACAGGAACAAGACGGCTAGTGATGATCTGAGCACCCCAAAGAGTAGCCTGAAGACCAGTCTTGAGAAGTGCCGCTTGGCTCTCGATGTCGAGGATATCTCTACCGAACTTACGGATGTCAGCATAATCACGAGCATTCATGAAGATACGGGCAACACGAAGGTCGTGACGCTCAATGAGGCTAAATGCGTCAGCAAGAACAGCACCATTAAGAGGAGCGATAACAGGAAGGTCAGCGTTAGTTTGACCTGCAACTGAATCAAATCCGTTTGCCGCAACTGCGTCAAGAATAGCGAATACACGCTCGTCTTCAGCCGCTTGGATTTGAGCACGAGCTAAATCTTGTGCCCTCTCGATAAGGTCAAATCTACGCTCTTTGATTTGAGTCAAAGGAATCTCAGGATTTGAAGCAATCTCGAAAAGAGGGAAGATAACCCTACGAGGTTTGGTGATTGCAAGAATGTTTTCACCCTCTTCACCAACCACAAATGCAGTAACATCTGGGTCTTTGTCGTAGATAGGTAAAGCACCGTCTGGAAGTTGCTCGACTAAGAAAGTCTTGCGACCAACAGAGGTGTAATCTCTACGAAGGCGTAAAGGTTGAGTCATTGAAGCGGCGAGCTTCGCACGACCTTGAGGAGTCTTAATGTAGTCAGAAATGATCTTCTGTTTTACGGCATTATCAACTGTATTACTCATAATAAATCACTCTTCCTTTCTATCAGATGCGTTGGTCGTATACCAACTCATCAGAAGTTGAGTCGGGAGAGATTTTAAGAATACCGATGGTAGTAGCACTATCAGTATGATCGTGATTTGCATTATTTACAGCGGTGGTCAAGAAACCATTGATAGAAGCAATCAATGTAGCACCAGGAACATAAGTTGCTGTGATGTCAGCATTGGTAGCAACATTTACTGTCTCATACAGAAGGTTCGCAAAAGTACCTTGTGCAGAAACATATGGGCCACGGTTAGAAGCAACACCTGGTTGATTCTCAAAAGCATTGCCCGAAGCATTGTTGATGAAAACACCAAGCACACGCTCAGTAGCAGGAGCGGCTGCCACTGAAGGTCCACCATGCTCGTTAGTAGTACCACGAGTAAAAGCGATAGAACCGCTAAGTACTCCGAGTACATTTGTTAAAAGACCTGGTGCTGATGTAGCATTAGCACCAAAAACGGGGTTTGACTGAGTGAAAGCACTGCTGTGTAGTTGACCTACAGTATTACGCACACCAACATGAAGTATACGCAACGCAGAGCTTGACTCTGTAAAACCACCACTAGCTTGTCCAAGTAGAGCCATGAGATTTCTCCTATTAAGCTCGTACTCTCTGTTTTCAAGAGAGTAGTGTAGTTAAGAATAGGGTGGTCTTACAACCGACCCCCAAAAGTTTTCCAATATAATAGCGTCATTAATAAATAAACTATTACAGTTTATTTATATCTTATCCGAAGAACTTGCTTACATCGGGAGCAGATTCCCAAAGTTTAGAAAGTTCGTCTGAACCTCTTGAAGCCTCACGAGAAATGTTCCCAAGAGTCTTAACTGCCGATTTACGAGCTGAGGTGCGTGGGCGATAAGAAGCTTTCTTCTTAGCCTTTTCCTCAGTCTTTTCTTCTTCAGAATCTTCTTCAGTCTTTTCTTCTTCGCTAGAATCTTCTTCGCTAGAATCTTCTTCGCTAGAATCTTCTTCATCAGAATCTTCTTCATCAGATGCAGTAAAGATTGAAGCGAGGCGAGGATCCATAGCCATCAGATCGTCAGCGTTCATATCAAGCCCCATGACATCTTCACCCATCATATGAGTTTCAATATCATCAGCTTCAATATCATCAGCTTCAAGTTCATGAGCTTCAAGTTCATGAGCTTCAATATCATGAGCTTCAACAGTTTCTTCGGCAGTGTAACCAAAGTTTGAATCGTTCATTTCACGAGAGTCATCAGCCTCAAGCTCTGCAAGAAGAGAAGCCATGTCATCTCCTGCTTGACGATCAGACATATAAGCAGAAAGAGCTTCTGCGAGTCGTTCAATCTTAGCAAGACGCTGAGTAGGTTGACCTTCAGATGGCTCATTTTCTGGAGAAGTGTCGATCTGTAGTTCTGGGTCTTCAACTGGATTGTCTGTGCCAACTTGTACAGCATTATCAGCGAGCTTACGAACCTTGCGAGCAAGACGAGCGTTTGCCGCTTTGAGCATAGCGATTTCTTCTGCTAGTTGATCTGCTGAATTCATACCCATGTCATCAGCTTCAAGTTCAGCCATGATGTTTGCGAGTTCATCATCAGCTTCAATATCATCAGCGAATGACTCACCAAGACCCATAGCGACTTCATCACGAGAAAGGAATCCGTCTTCGTTTGTATCCATAGAGTTGAATGCAGAGTCTGAACCACCCCATTCGCTCATGTCGATCATTTCATCACCGTCAATGTCATATTCATCGAACATACCATGACCCATGTGACCATCAGCTTCAATCTCATCACTTGCATTACCTGGACCTGTGAAGTCAAGACCATCATCATAGTCAGTACCGACTTGTACAGCATTGTCTGCAAGACGAGCAACACGAGCATTAACAGTACGATTAGGGAGATCCATCATGCGTAGTGCAAGATCTTCAACTTCAACTTGAGAAGCTCTACGACCAAGACGAGATTCAGCGATTTGAATACACTTTGCCGCTTTACGCTCCATAGCTTTCTTAAGATTCTCTTGGCGAAGATCATCAGTAAGAGCATAATCCTCAGCGGTCTCATCAGAAGAAGCAGGGTGTTCAGGAGTCCAACCTACAGAGGCAGGAGCTGGGCCTGAGCGATAGGGTCCTTTACGGACTCCTTCACCGAACTCTGAATCGAGTCCATAAGCGTCAACATCGGGTTGATCAGAGGAGGCAGGATGACCGAAGTGATCCCAACCGAGGTTATCAGAACCTGGAAGGGCAGAGTTTGCTCTGCGATTTCTTCTACGAGCAAGTTCTGCCCTGCGTGACATATTCTTAGAACGAGAATACCTAGACATAAGGCAATTCCTTTCTGGGGTGAAACAGGGCGAGACTTATTTCTGCCCGTAAGTGTTAAGGGATAACAGTTTAGCTAATCTTACAAGACGAAGAGTGTCTTGCTTCGATAATTTTTTACCGTTTAAGTAGTTGGCTTGCTCAAGATAATCAACAACACTATTATATTGTGTTGTTGTACCTAGAACACTAGCCAACTTATAAACATGGGTCGGGACATGAACTTTACAATGGTTGTTTACCAAAGTAATGTTCAAGACAGCTTCTTCAACAGTTTTAGCTGTTTTAACAGAAGCATCTAAGAGACTCATATATTTAGAAGCAGAAACTCCCTCTTTGATAATCGTATCATTTTGCTCAACGACAGATTTATCTATTGGGGGGTTCATAACTTCTTGAGCTTTTTCTGCTTTGATCTCGTTCTCTAGTTTTTTACGAAAACGATCTACAATAGCAGTCTCATACACAGATTCTAATTGTTTGAGCAAAGACTCTGAAGGGGTTGAAGCGTCATCGCCTCCACCTTCTTCTTCATCCTCATCCATATCAAAAGGGCCAGCCTTTTTAGTTAGTTGACCATGAGGGTCATACCAAGGAGAACTTTGTAAGCTAGAGGCTTTGGCGATCCACTTTTCGGGGACTTCATTTAGTTCCACATCCGAAGCAGATTTTGCCATATCAGCAGAGGGTATCTCTAATGTGTTTCGAGCAACAGCTCCTGTAAATGCAGGAGTTGCGACCCAAGAAGCCTCAATGAAGGTAACACCTGCTGTGCCACCAATATCTTCATGCCCACAAAGCTCTGCTACTCTATGCTGATTTCCTTGCTCATCATAGAAAACATTGCCCTTCTCATATTTAACATGAGAACACATCTCTGTTTCATCAGCGGCTACATGACCACATTTAGTACAAATGGTAAAGTCTACGCTACATCCCATAGACATTGCGTTCATTTGACCCGACTCGATCTGTTTTACTAAGTCTTCATGCTTACGATCAGTGGCGACAAGGATGTCTACATATAGAGATTCACCTATGTCTCTAAGGACTGCATCTATAATGCGACCTTTTGAGAGTTCTTCTACTTGGATATGCTCAACAAAGTTATGAGCACCAATGAAAGTCGGATAAGACTTCTTGATCACTTCCCTTGACCATGAGTCGAGGTTGTTATTGATGAACTTATCTGTATCTGAACTTATACGATAGTCAGCATATTTACGGTTAATGGTTTGCCCACCCTCAGTGATCGAGCCTGTCTTTGTATTAGGAGGCGTGAAAGCATCGACAGAACAAACGATTGTGGAGTGTGTAAGTAGAAATCTATCGGGAGTGAAAGGTTCGCCTAGAATATCCTCAGCTTGCTTTTTGAGCGAGGCATTGATGGTTTTATCACCAGAAGCGATTCTAACTTTATCCCATTGTAGACCATGAATAGAGGGCTGTACTACATTAGCCCTAGCATATCTTAAAAATGCCATGCTTTACCCCTTAATGATGTCGGAAGGTTTGATGATGAAGAGACAAGTATAACAAGCGAGCAGTTTCTCACTCTTACCTCCTCTTCTTTTGTAAACAGTATTGCCGAGTGGGTTTTTGCACTTAGGACAACAAGGTTTTACCTCATGCCGACATTGGCGATATGTACGATCCCTTTTGTACCAATAAATAGCTTGCTTCATGTACTTGGAGGCGACACGACTAGCTTGCTTTTTAACAGAACGAGATGAAACAGGAACAGTACCTACGCCACCAGGGATAGTATCTTGGTCATCTTCGTAAATGTTCAAGTAATCACCCGAAGTATCTACTACAAGATCCTCTACAGGATAGCGTTGCGAACCATGAGGAAACTGCACATCTACCATACCAATAGCAGGAAAGATAGCTATAACCAGACCAGACCTTGACGGATTACCCCCAAGAAAGGGATAGACACGCATCCCAAGTTCAAACGCTTGGGATCTACGCTGATAATCAACATACTGTGTAGATCTTTTTTGCATGATTTTAGTGCCTCCACTCTTATAGTAGGTGTCAATAAATGAACTATTAAAATTATTTGCTTGTTTTTTTGAGGTTGCTGACTCTGATTCTTGAGTTGCTGTGTCATCAAACAGCTCTGTAAGCCTAGTTCTTATCTCTTTAAGTTTCTGCCTCTTAATCGCACCATCTAAATTTTTCACTTTTTCTAATTCCTGCTGTATCTGCTCCCACCTAAAGCGTTTGGCGTTTCCACTGTAGAGTTGGACACCATCAATGCTACTCCGAGTTTCTTCAGCAAACCATCTAGTTCTGAATTCCTCCCCTGCCGCTTCTCTTTGTTCATCGGTATAGGGTTTATTTGTTGACAGATCAATCCCATCAACAAACACCTCGAAAAACTTCTCTTTGTTATCTCTCCAAAATTCCTTCATCTGCTTCTTAACTTGCTTGGAAGCCCCCTCATCACCCTTTTTCGGTTTGTAGTGACCGTCACCTTTAGATTCTTTTTCGACTGTGTAGAGATTAACGAACCCACCACTCATGTAATCCCTTAACATCTTCTTCATGTCATCAGATAAAGGATTAGGGCAAGGATCATCTGATGGTTTGAGCTTCCTGTCACCAAGATCTTTAGAATTATTTGTTGGACCACCTGGACAATAGTCGTCATCCAACAAGTCAAGCATTTCACCATAAGGCCCTTGTTCTCCACCTACCACAGCCTTAAAATCTTCTGTGTCAAGGTTTTCAGTGACCGACTCAATTAGATCTCGTGTCTTACTAGGGTTTGTGCCTTGTTGGGAGAGCAAACTAATTCCTTCTTCCCAAGCTTCAGATCCTGTTTGCCTTGCAAGCTCAAGCAATTTGTCGGGTACTTCAGCATACCCATCAATGACACCTTCCTCTTTTATCATGCGTACTGTATTGAGGGCAGTTTCTGATGATTTTAAGTTTGCGATCTTACCTTGTAAGGACTTCTTTTCATCTTCGGACAGTCCTTCATCTTTTAAGGTTTCTATAGCCTCGTCAATATCCTCTTTGACCCTAGAAACCATGTTAGTACGCTGATCTGTGTCCATCTTCTTAAAGCGTCTTGATTGGACTCTGCGTACATTCTCTAAGTGTTTCTCTTTATCATGATCATCCCCATCACTAGGAAACTCACGCAACCCAAACTCTGGGTCTTCTGCAATGCTCTTTTGTGCGTGGGTAATTGCTAGGTATTTCCCTAACTCTTCTGCAAAACCCTCTCTGTCTGAAGGGGGCTTCGGAGGGCCGAAGTCTTTATTCTTCACTTCGTCATCGAGGTATGACTGTAGTCCATCGAGTCCATTATTTCTCATGACATCTTCGACTGTGACTGCACCAGAACCGTAAGCGTCAGCCATTTGTTCGACTTGATCTTCAGTGAGTTCATCAAGAGCGTCCACAGTTTCACTTATCCTCTGAACAAGAGTCCTTGTGCTTTTTCTAGTTGAGGCAAGATCCTTTTTTTCAAGTTCCTTGATCTGCTCTTGGAGATCTCTCTTTTCTTTATCACTTAAAGAGGGGTCTTGGAGTTTATCTTCGAGCTTTTCCATCTTCTCGCTAGTGCCTTTACTTAAATTATCTCTAAACGCTTTCTCAAGACGATCTTTGATTTCTGCCTTTTGGACATAGCTAGGCTGTTCAAGTAAAGGAGCACCATCTATAGGCTCTTTGGGTTTCTTGGGTTTCTTGGGTTTCTTGGGTTTCTTAGGTTCTTCCTCTCCTGTTTGTTCAGATCTCTCTTTAGCTCTTTCGTCTAAGACTCCTTTAGTTTCTTTTACCTCTTCCTCTGGAATGTCGGATGTCTCTTGAACATTTAGGTCAACAGCTTCAATACCTTCTTCTTCAAGAGAGGTTGTGAGCTTTTCTTTGACCTTCTTATTATACGGCCCACGCTTCTTACCTTTATCTGATCTTGTACTTCTTGTCTTCTTAGGGGGAGGCTCGCCCACCTCTTCTCGAACCTCTTCATGGATGTCCATAAGAAGTGACATGATGTCTCTCATGGTGCGTTCTTCAACGAGAGACATATCTTTCATGTCTCGACCATTGTTCATTCTTGATAGTAGGTCGTACTGTTCATCATTAAGTTTAGCTTTTACCGAGTAGTTGACCTCTTTCTTTGATTCCCCTTTAGAACCCCTAGCCTTTTCCATCGCTTTGTTGAAGTCTTTGACCGCTTTAGGGTGTTTGCGATTATAGGCTGTGTTGAAGGATAACTCATCACCAGTTTGCCTGCTCTTATAGGTGCGGCTTTTGAGTTTTTCTTTGACCTTTTTAACGATCTTTTGTTCTTTTTTCTGTTTCTTCTTCTGCTCTGGTGTGAGTTTCTGTTTCTTTCGCTTCTTTTTAACTGTGGGTTTACGAGAACCGTCCTCATTTTTTAGAGGTGCGGCTACTCGATATGCCTCTAAAAGGAGTCTGTCTGTTTTATCTAGCTCATTTTGCAGTTCGAGTAGAAGTATATTTAACATCACAGATTACGCTCTTAAGTTCAGATGCTTAAGAGCAATACGCTTCGCCATCTTTTGATCTCTACGAGAAAGGTCTGGGTCGCCTTGATCCCCACGACCAACACCTTGTAGGTCGGGGTCATCGCTGATTTCTACTCTGTTCTTACGAAGGTCTTTGCGTGGTGGCTTTTTCTTCGGAGATCTACGAATGAGCTTCTGTACTGCTTCATCCTCTTTTTCAGATTCGGTTTTAGTAGCTACCCTCATGTGTGGGCAGACATAAGAACTAGCCTTACGCTCCATGCTCGCCATCTTGCGAACATCAAAGCAATGTTCAGCAAAGCTCTTTCTGAGAACTCTAAGTGCTTGAGCGAGGATGAGGTAAAACCTATGTGCGTGTTCACTCTCTCTAGTGTCTAACCATACAGATTGGAGCTTCCTAATCTCTTCAGCCTTATTGTCTAGCACCTCTGTATATTTCAACTCTTTATCAAGAGATACCGCTTCCTCAAATAATGCTTCTATGGTGAGGAAATGTTTACGGATACAATCGGGGCATCTTTTGCGAGGTTGGTTAAGGTGATCTTCGAGTAGGACGATCTGCTTACAGATCTCTCGTAAGTTATATAAAGGACTCATAATCGGCAATAAGCCTTGATCGCTACTCATAACTACACCTTTTTTTTAATGCACTAACTACAGTGAGGAAAATATAAACAAACTATTAAACTTCAAGGTGTGTAACCCCTTATCTATAACCTTATGTATTCAACCCCCCAACCGACTCGAAAAGAGACAACATGACAGACCAAACCACCCCAACACAAACTGATCCCCGAATCCTCTTTGTCCAAGAGGAGTATGGATACCGACATTGGATCGGTGTTATCCCAGATGAGATGACCACAGATTCCATCATCGAGTGGTGGAAGTCTTTGCCCTCTGTGATGGGGATGTTCTTCAATCCCTCGCAGAGCTTCCCCATGCCTCTCTATGAGGTTGAGGATGTCGCTCACGAGGACGCTGACATCGCCACATGGCAGTGGGTAGACGATAACGAGAAACACATTCTAAAGCGATCTGAGATCGTTTTATTTTGTATGACTCACTGCGATGACGACAGCTACATGAAAGTGGTCGGGGGTGGGTATGTTTATCATGCAGGGTACAAAGAAGAGGGTGAAGAAAAATGAGTCAAATCACCACCATCCCCAGTGCATGGGTCTTAGCATATCTAGTCGGCATGGTGGTATGCTTTTATAGGGTCTATAAAACAGACAAGTTTGAGCTAATGTTCGTGCTTTGCATGGTTTATATGTTGGCTTTGTCGATAGGTCTGAAAACTTACTATGGCTGAACCCTACTATTTATCACTCATCATTTTGCTTCTCCTCTCTTTTGGTGTTGGGTTGTTTCATTCAACCCCAAGAGCGAGGTACTTCACTTATGCGTGTATTGCTTCTTATGTCTTAGGAATACGAATAGGACTTTTTTACTATGGCTACTAACAAATCAAAAAACAAAAGATCAATCTACTTACCAGATCAGATAGCAGAGGAGCTTGAGTCTGAAGCCAAGCGTCAAGACCGAACGGTGTCTTGGTTGCTCAAGAGGGCTTGGCTTGAGTCTAGGGAGAAGATCAAGAGGTATCCCGATGTCCAACTATAAATGCATCACCAATCCCTCAACACCCTTGTTACCTAACAAGACTGAGACCCTATTTTAAGGGGGACTTTTATGAGTAGTTCATTATCTAGGATAAAGGATGGTAAGAGGGGTTGGAGTGAGGAAGGTATTAGCCTAATCCAAAAGAGACTTGAAAAAGAGGATAGTCGAGCAAAGTTTATCGACTTGAAAGGGGTCTTAGAAGAAAGTCTTTGTGCAGTAGGGTTTGAAAAGAACTATATGTTAGGAAGTTCGGATTGTGGCTGGTCTCTGAACACTGGAGGTTGGGTCGCTTATGTTAATTTGGGCTATGGTATTACAAATAATGATGAGATAACATTCGCAATTAATGGGGTGTTGCGTCCTTTAAGGGATCTTCTCCCTCTATGGGGCATTTTAAGGGAGAGCTTTTATGAGAACTGAAATGCGAGAAGGAGAGAGGGTATGGACAAAAGATTCAATAGGTAAGATTTTGGATTGTTGTCACAATGATAGACCCCTCGATTATGTTCATTACACGATCAGATCTTTGTTAAGCGATTCATTAAAAGAAGCAGGTTTCAGTGAAACAATAAACCAAGATCAACTCAATGGTTGGGCTTTAGAAATAGAGAACTGGAGTTGCTACATTAAGTTTATAACTCCCGTAGAACATAGTGGTTTGGTCGTTATTGGTTTGGATCAATGTCATATTGGAGACTTGATCTACTTGTGGGATAAGATCAGAAAGAGATGGTCAGAAAGAAATCAAGGGTAGCGATTTCCCCACAGGACCCGAATACGATCAAAAAGAGTTCTAGGGTCTTTTATTTCTTCAATCTTCCCTTGTAGTCCTTTGATCACTACAACACCCTCTTTGGTGATAGACAGGATCATTTTAGATCCTATTTTAAAGGATCTATGTCCAACGCTCTTAATACTACATTCACTAAGGGCATTAGCTAGTATGATGGCTTTCATACTGTCATCATTATGTGAGATTACTTTTTGAAGTTCCTTAATGCCGTAGGAAGACCATTCTCTTCGACCATCAACTTTCTCGGTTAGTGTTTTCATTTCTGATGCACCTCAACTTTGCCTCGTACTCACTCTTTGCGAACAAGAAATCAATCCTATTCTTTATGTGTGGGGAAGCTGTTTTAACATATCTCTCGGCTTGGAGATCAAGATGATCTAAAGGTTTAGCAGAACCTGTGACACGGGCGTAGGTATATGCTTCAATAATTTGGTCGATACTCATTTTTTCTCCTGTTTCCCATCTTTATATGATCCCCCATCTTTCTCGTCATAAGTTCTAACACCTTCTATGGCGAACTCACGAGCAATAAGATACTCAGCGAGTTGTCCGTTAAGATCCTCAATACGCTCCTCTATGTATTCATAGGGGTCATTTCTATCTTTCCAGCCTTCATACCAGTCGAGCATCCTTTGGTATGCTTCAATCTGTGCGTTGATGTGATCTATCTTGGATATGTCTATTCTGTATCTCAGCAAAGGGTTCAATGAATACCTCCTTATAGTTCTTTTATGGTATTTCATTTATGATACCACTAAAGAAAAGGAGAATTAAAATGCCGACACCACAAGAGGAAAAAAAAATCTCTGCGTTTCAACGCAAATCCCTTACTGCCTTTAAAGTCCTGTTGAAAGACCTTAAAAGCTATGGGGTGCAAGCTAAATCTGAACACAAAGGTAGGGGAAAAGCAGTTATAGGTAAGAGGAAAAGACATATAGTTAAGTCGATTAAAAACTTGTCTCAAGTCTTAGGGTTCATGAATAAGTTTGTGGGGTCAGATGAGGTAAGCGATAAAGCATATTCGTGGAGAAATGCAACGATGTACCTCATACGAGACTACCTAGCTGGGCAAAAGCCTCTTAAAGAGGTAAGCGAGACATTCAAAAAAAACAGTGTTAGGTCTTTTAAGGCGATAGAACTCCACAAAAAACAAACCCCTCTTAAATCTGCCATTCCTGTGGAGTTAAGGGCGTACCTGCCCGACACAATCACGATTGATGTAGATGATGAGGGATACATCAAGACGATTAACGATATGTTCGGCAACAAGACTTATACTTTAGCCGAGAAGATCAAGTCTCAAAAGAAGCTCATCAAAAAGTACAACACCATCGTAAAAAAGATTAAAAAAGACCTCAAGTCAAAAGATGAACTAACCAAGTTATCTGCAATCATTACTTCAATCATCATGGAAACAGGAATAAGACCAGGACAAATAGGGAATGGGATTGTAGAAACTGTGGAGGAACAAGAAGTGCAGGTTGAAACATTCGGTGCAATCACTTTGAACGCCACCCATGTCAACTTTGTCCGAAACAATTTTGTCGAGTTGGTCTTCAGAGGGAAAATGGGAACGGTAAATACAGCTTCCATATCCAACTCATCTATCATCAAAGTTTTAAAGGACTATGTAGACAACGCCTTAGAATCTGGCTCTGAGTATATCTTCGTTACTAGTGAGGGAGAGAAGTTCACTTATAGACATCTTGCGAAATACTTTAAAGAGAATTTCAAAGGTTTTAAGATCACTGACTTTAGGAAGTTAAGAGCGACCCAAGAGGTGTTTGATGGACTCCAAGAAGAAAGAGACTCGATGCTTGAAAAGATTAAAGAAGTCGCAGAACTAGAAACTGAAGACTTGACCCAACGGGTTGTTGAAATTGTATCAGACACAATCAATAAAGCACATGAAAGAGCACAGGTGGCATTAAGCCATGATAGTGGCAGTACAACTAAGAAATCTTATATCAACCCAGAAGTTTTGCTAAGATTCTTAAGTACTGCGTCCATGCAAAACACGCTCAAAGAAAGTATTACCACAGGTAAGACCAAGCTCCACTTCGACCCTCTGATGTTTGTTCGAGAGGCGACTCGAACAGCAAGTATGCGTAGGCTCACTGCATCGGGGAGAACACTAGAGAGCATAGAAACAATTGTAGATATGCTAGAACACATTTTTGAGAGTGGTATAGTAGAGGGTTGAAACCCTAAAATGAGGAGATTGCTAGCAATGACCAACATCAATGGTATTAAAAACGACCCCAATCGGAAAAAAGGGAAGAACACATTTGGAGGTGGTAATGAAAACTCCCTTTACATTCCGATGTCTGACATTGAGCAAGAGTTCATCGCCCGCCTTGTTGAACAAGGAGAAATCTTGGTCGTGTTTCATGGTTGGGGTACGGTACTGCCAAAGGTGACATTTGGGGATAAAATCATTCATGCACACATTAAGATTTCATTTGAAAATGCACCTCCACCACCAGGTAAACCTGTACCTTTCTTTGATATGGATCTTCGGACTCAATCTGGTATTAGTCTCTATAGGCAAAAGATGCCTACCTCTTATGGTAACTCCCCCATTAACATCTCCAACGAGGTCGAACTTGAAATGGTTTGGGATATAGCCCTCAAGTACATTGACCCCAAACTGATTAAGCTACTCATGCCCTCGGTCACAGGATTTACAACTAGGCTTGAAGATAAAGACACACATGATATTACGGTTACTGGTAATATGAAGCTCAATCAATCTCAAGTTAAATCAGCTCACAACCTTTTTCAAAGTGAGAGTAACATCAAAGTGTATGACGAAAAGAAGCTCAAAGAAGCGATTAAAAAGTCAAGACTTTAATAGTTTCTTTATACTGTCCTTCATACAAAACCTTAAATATGGAGAACAGACATGAACAAAGAAATCCAATCGGTACTTGCAGAGATCGTTAGCTTCGATCTAAGGATCAATGGCATTGAGCGTAAACTTGCACATCTAAAGTCAGCAGGTACAGGAGACAAACCTCGTCAACTTCAAAAAGGAACATGGAAGATCCCAGTACGGGCAGGTCATGTTCTTTTATCTCAGTGGGCTGTTAAACACATTACCGCACACAATGACATTGGTACAGGTTCAGTCTTTGCGAGAGGCATTGATGAGCGTACTCTTATCAAACTCATTCAGAAAGCTCCTGTTAAGGGTCAAGGTGGCCTCTACACCATGAAGGCTTCCAATGTAGGGTATAACCTTGTCCTCCCGATTGAGGAAGCGATGAGACTGCCTGGTGCGACTCAGACAACAGTCCAAAAAGAAGAGAGGGGTAAGAAAATCACTGTACCTGCTGTTCAGACTACAGCTTCTCTAAGGGATTTCGCTACCAATCAGATCAGCCTCGTCATTCGACCAAGTAACTCTAAGTTTTTACCCGATGATGCTAAGAGTGTAAAGGCTATCCTTTCAGATGTCAAAGCGGGTAAATCTTATTCCCTATTGACAGCTTTTCCTGGTGATCCTAACATCCCACCTTCTTCACAATGGGGTGGCAAATACGCTGTTATCTTACCCTCAAAGTGAAGGTAACCCTTCACTCCCACTTTTTCTTTAGAGCATACCGTCAAGAATCTCATCTGCGTCAGCAGTATAACTCTGTGTTCGAGTCTCAGACGATTAAGTCTTAGTAAGCACCTGTGATGAACTGAACCTCTTTATGGACGCTAAGGTGAAGTGCCTCAAAACGCTCTCTTAAATCCTCATAGTAAGACTCATCACTGTTGAAGGAAGGCATCTTCTCAAGCTCTTCCTGTAGCTTGTCTATTGCTTCAATAACTTTCTTGCCAGCTCTACGAACATCGCTTGAAGCTGTCCTAGACCCCTCAAGTCGAGCAATGCGATGCTCAAGATTTCTAATAGTTTCTGATGCTGATCTTCTCATATCCCTAAACTCCTCTTCAGAACATTCAGCCACCGAGTAGTTTTGCGGTACTGCGTGAGGGATTCCAACGCCACCTCTCATCTCGATGTGATCCATGAATACTTTTAAATGATTATGTCTATCTTCCCAGATGTGGATCTCTGCATCAGGAAACAGTGCCATAAGGCGATCTATTACTCTGTTTTTAAAAGACTCAGTATCTCCTCTGTCTTTCAAGATGACCTCATCAAACTTTAATCCTTTTGATCTTAAAAGATCCTCAACTACTCTTTGAAAAGGTGTCTTACGCCCTGTAAGGACGATGGTGTAAACATCCTTTGAGGCGATGCTTCTCTTAGCTTCTGAAACAATAGACTTAACCCAACGCTCACCTTTAGGTAGACAAGGTTCTGCAAAACTCAATGGGTTTTGATGCCAAACCCCATCCAAGTTATTGTCATACCAGTTTGGTCTTTGTGGAGTTCTAAATAAAGTCCCGTCAAAATCGTAGATGTGTACTGCTCTCATGGTTTTTCTCCATTGGTTCGGGTTAATGAGATCACCAAAGGAGAGGCTATAAAAGGACTACAAAAAGTAATGCCCCTTAAACACCCTCTGTGGCGATGAGGGGTCTAAGGGGCATTGAGCCTTTAGATGAATCAAAGGCTATTGAGCATATTCAACCATGACCGAAGTCAAAAAGTCAAGGACTTTAGAGCATACCGTCAAGAATCTCATCTGCGTCAAAGCTAGAATTGAATCCACCACCACTCTTGCCTGTAGGAGAACCGACTGAGCCACTCATCTTCTCACGAATCTGATCAATGGTGAGGTCTTGAGCGATATCATTCTGGATGTTTGCGTGGATAGGCTTTACAGCCTCCATACAAGTCTTGAACATATCAGATCCCTTATCATGTAAGGTCTTGAACAAAGACTCTTTACAGGGTGCAAAGGTCATCTTATGGAACTGAGGGTCAGTCACAGTGATTGAAATGTCATGTTGACTCAAAGGGAACTCAGTGTTGATTGACTCAAGTTGACGATACTTGTCGAGTGAGAAGATCCAAGTTTTGATCTCAAACTCACCATTGGAGAAACGAGCCTTATCTAATGAACCGTTAGCATCTGTAGGCCAAAAGATTAAAGTAGTAGCAATCGAAGTCTTTGAAGGGTTGCCTGCGATTTTTTGATACTCTGGCCCATGATCCAAGAAGTACCCAACATCTTTTGCGTAAAGTCTACGACCACCTTTAAAAGAAGGGTTAGTAGGATCTCCGTTGCTATCCTCAAACTTAACATCCTCTTCCTCAAGACCTGGAAGAGCGGCAAAAGTGACACGAAATTTACCCTTTTGAGGCTTCCATCGTACTTTGCCACCTGAAAGGATTGGGGACTGAGAACCGAGACTGAAATCTGAAAATCCACTCATGTGTGATCTCCTGTATAAATGGTTAAGAGCTTTAGCGAGTCATCCTAAGTGATTGGCTCTGTTGCTCACATACTCTTATACGATATACACAAGAAGTCGCCCAACTTTTCTTATTTATTTTTTAGATTCACCCAAGTGTCGATAATATCTGATGAATAATATCAATTAATCTTTGGTCGAGTATCGCATCTCTGTCTTAAAAGGTAAAGGTTAGTCTCGTGTGTGTTAGCCATAGACATAATAAAATCGTCCATACCTAAAGTAAGACCGCCTTGTTCCTTGAGCATATCATAAGTGTTCCTAAAGATGACCTGTAAACCCTCCTCAATCAGCAAGGCTCTACGAATAGGGTTATTCATGCTATGTGCTTCGGCTAGAGGTAAAAGCTGATTAGCCATTAGTTGGGACTGTTCGACCATATTAACGGCTTCCCCACCGTATGTACCAACAATCTTCTCTGCAAGGGTGTCGATTTCTTCAATGAGGGTACTGTAAATGTTATCCATCATTTCATGATCACCATAGAAGTTTGAGCCTTTAACCTGCCAGTGACTAGTCCAATGAGCAAAATGAGCACCACGAAGAACAGCTAGGAGCATCTGAAGAAGTGCAAGGTTATCTGTCCGATCACAAATATCAGTAGCCCTCGAAGATTTCTTATCTATATTAGACTTGGCAGGGGGATCTCGCTCATCAAGGGTATACTCAGACCAAGCATCCTCTGGATCTTCCTCTAAAACAGCATAAGATTCCTCTATCAAATCGATGAAAAGGTTAGCATCATCTTCTTCATACCATTCAGTGTTATCTAAGAAATGATTGAGGTCAACTAAGATTGCAGTTTCACCTTCAACATAGATATTGACCGCATCAAACATCTCAGAAAGAGACATAAGATAAGCAGGTATTCCTTGATATAAGAATTCTAATCCAAAGGGCAAACTATACCCGATAGAACCCCTCTTGTTCTTCTTGTAGTACTGCTTACGATAGTCTTTACGATTTTTCCTGTAGTTAGAGTCCGTCTTCATACGCTTTTTATACTTCTTTCTGTTTTGACGCTTTTGAGACACATTAGTGTTTCTCTTGCGTAAAGACTTAGTTCTAGTTTTCATACGCCTTCTGCGTTTGATTTTATACTTGGTCTTTCGTCTAGCTCGACCAGCTAATAACTCTTCGGCAGATAATTCCTCTGCAAACAATTCTTCGGATAAGAAATCACTCATAGTTACTTTCTCCTTTTTTCTGCTCTTTGAGATTTTTGTTTAACTGTGCTGACACCACCAGGTCTACGCTTGTACTTCTGAGGGTTTTTAGCATAGTTTTTCTTGTACTTTTTGTAAGTAGGATTGTGTTTCTTACGCTTGTATAACCTCTTTTGCTTAATGAGGTTTCTACGATATTTTACTCTATATTTACGCTTAGTCTTTAGAGATTTTCGTTTCGCCTGACCCTTTTGAGAACGCTGTCTCTTATTCCCTCTTGGGGGTCGGAAGTTGTATCTGAAGAGGGCATTTTTTACCATCACACCATCTTCTATATCCCAATAGAAATCTTCTTCTTCTGCATAAAAGTCATCTTCTCCCACATAAGAGATTTTCTCAATGGAAGCCATGACTCTACGCTTTAATCCCGTAGATGTGGATTGGTCTATATAAGGGTGTCCATACTCATCTCCAGGCATACCGCTTGATCTAGGTCGTTCATGTAACGCTTTTCCATCGGGGTGGTCATTTAATGCACTAGGGTCTTTCTTTGGACGGTTCGCTCCACCTTGACCACTAGAATCGGGAGGTGAGTTTATTTGACCTGGGCCGACTCGCTGTTCATCTCGACCTTCGGGGTGTCCATTTGGTAAAGGAAGAACTCGATCTCTCTGTGGCTTACCATCTTCATAATCTTCTCTTGATTTATCTGGAGAAGAGGTATCGTTTTGAACTTGGTCTTGTCGGTTTTTATCAACCCAAGTTTTGACACCTGCCAAGTCTTGAGCTGGTTGGGCGGCACTTTGAAGATAGCGATGAGCTATCCTACTAATAGACGCTGTTTTAGACTTAGCGTTAGGTTTCCCATGTTCTTTTTTGATCTCGACTGCCTTCTTGAAGTCGTAAAACACCTTGAAGTTCTCTCCCAAGTCTTCATTTCGGTTCAGATCGGATACTGCTTTTGAAACGCCCACAATCTCTGGTCGAATAAGTTTCACAGGCTTATCCCAAATGACTTCTTCGGGATATCCATACTTAGGCTCAGTTCTAGTCTTAAACTTGAGAGCTACGATTTTATCCATGTGTTCTTTCCTAGAACCACTGACTTGAAGACTCGTAACCACTTGCCCATAAGATCCAGAAATAGCGAACACACCTTTAGCACCAGGCTGGTCTTTGTAGAAGTTAGGTCTTAGATGTCCATCTTCAATGATCTCATCAGCACGATCTCTGTATGTGTAGTGATAATAGTAGTCTTTTTCGACTCGCATAAAGTAGAAATCATAAGCCATCGCTGACCCGTCAGACCCTAAAAACATGGGTTTAACTTTGGAGGATGCTTTTCTCAGAGGAGATGAGTTGTTCGCAAAACCACTATCATAAGGGATAACCCTAGCACTACCGCTACCACTATCATGAACATAACCAAAGTCTTGTTTTTCAGCGGGTTTCCTGCCATATGACTCAGAACGATCAAGATTTCTTGATTTGAGATTCGGTGAGTCGGGGCTAGGACGACCTATGTCCCTAGCCCCATCTCCATTAGGCAGTTGTGACCCCTCACCCTTATCTTCAAGATCTGTACCTTTACCCGTGGGTGTGCCATTGCTAAAGGTACTCAGTTCATCGGGTGGGCTAACCTGTCTAAAGAAATCGGCTTGACGGGTAAGTTTAGCTGTTTCGGGGAACTCATTCTTAATCTTCCTTACAGCTTTGATGAACTTTCTAGGTGCGTATCTATCTAAAGCTATGAGCCATTCTATAGGCTCTTTTAAATGCTTAGACCTATATACAGGGCGACTTGACTCACCTAAGACATAAGAGACTATTTCAACTAATTTTCCAGGATTCCTCTTTAGTACAAATTTAATAGCATTGATCGTATCCTCTAAGCGTGGGTAAAACTCATTATCGTCTAGGCGATGGTGAAGTATGTCGCCTTCTTCTTGCCTATATTGTGGAGTTCTCTCTCTAAGACCAGGAAGTCCTGCTGTTGGGTTTACTGCATTGGGATCGCTATCTCGTGATCTTGTATAGAGGATTTGATATACATGAACAAGCTCGTGAGCGACTACTTTGTAGAGAGATTGTTCAAGTTCTCTACCTTCGTAGCGACTCTCTAAATAAGGTAGATTTACATAAATGACAGAGTTAGTCGGATCGTATTTAGCCTCAAATTCTAACTTCCTAGACGCACTCGGAGGTATTATCTCCACTCTCAAGTCTAAGTCTGCAAGATACCTATGAACTCTCGGTGGAGATGGTACTGAGACACTTATACTGAGGTCATTATAGACACCTACTTGGCTGAATATATGTGATACAATCTCTCGTACCAATGGTTTAGGTACTCTTATCCTACTTGTTTTATTCTGCACGATGACCCCTTTACTTTACCTTGTGTGATGATAAATAAACTATAACTGTAACCCCTTATTTATTGTATAATACAGTTGGGTGATACCACTAACCCACGACAAAGCCTTTATGCTGTTGTAAAGGTAAACCTCCCTAGATTGGGTAGTGGTCGATATGAGTGATTCTGACCTCATGTCGTAGGTTCAATCCCAAAAGGGGGGGTTGAGCCAGGATGTGAGATTCTTCTCGCGATTGGGCTTTACGCAGACTCAGATATGCTTGGCGAGGTCAGCTCACTTGCCCGACACTTCGGCTTCTCTTAGGAGAGTCGGGGTGTTTTGTCACCTAAAATATATAACTGATTAAAGAAGTACGAAGTAAAAGGAGAATGAGATGAATTATGACGCACTAGGACTAATCACATTTATTGCGTTATTGGGGTACATGATTTTTTTGAACTCCACACGAATAGTGGAGGTTCACATTTGTGAGTTAAATAAACTCACAATCTATGTAGATAAAAAACCCCCACCAACCGAGTTAAAGTTGGGTGACTGTATCATAAAAAGTATGAGTAACGAACGCTACGGCACACTAAGAAGAGTGATGAGAAAAGGTGCGAAATGAGCAAGAGAGCAGATAGGATTAAAGAAAAGATCCCCATCCTGTCTGTCTTGAGTGCCTACAACTATGATGTACATGGTCGAGATCACCAACAACAGTTCCGTTGTGATCTACATGGAGATGGTTCAGATAATGCACCTTCTGCCCGTGTTTACCCAGAGACTAACACATGGTTCTGTTTCGCTTGTGGTAAGGTACGAGACTCCATCGCAACGGTTATGGAGAAAGAGGGTCTCGACTTTGGTAGAGCTTGCACAGCCTTAGAGCGTAAGTATGGGCTTGAGGTGTGGAAGTACGAACCTAAGAAGGACATCTTTGAGGACACCTATGAAGACCCTACACGCAAAGAAATACTTGTGCGTAGGGTAGAGGGTCTATTAAACGAGAAAACCTCTAGGAGAGAGGATTATGATGACACCTTACGCTATTGGGAGGTGTTCAATATGCTCTCATCGATAGAGGACTCAAAGGTTCGTCAATGGGAGAAGCTATATAAGGCTCTCTCTTAAAGAAGAAACCTTATTAGATACCCAGAATATTGCCGAGTGAATCTTTTAACTTAGATTGCTCGGCTCGTACCGCCTTTGAGTAATTTAAAAGTTCCTTTGTAACATAATCGTTCTTACCTCGTTGTAAGACTTTAGAAAAATCTTTCTGAACATGACTTGGCAAACCTGACTTTAGATCTTGTAAAGGGCCGCGGCTCGATAAATTTTCGTGCAGTTCTGCAAGCATTGCCCACTCATCCTCATTTATCGAAAAAAGAAGATCATTTGCTTCTTTTGCTTCTTTTTCAAGCCTTGCGATTCTCATCTCAAGGTCATTAATAACTTCGGTTGCAGATCTTCTCATAATGGTTTCTCCATTCAAGTTTGTGGTTAAAGAGATCACTTAAGATCACTCATAAATAAACTATTAGAAACGACCACCTTCTTCTTCTGGTGGGTTGTACTTTAAGCCAAGATTCTTAGCGATGAGTTCAATCGCTTCGGTATTCTCGGCTAACATACGACCAGCTTCACCATAGACCCCTCTAAGAACCTCATTAAACTGACTATCGTTGAGTGTCCACATATCACGCTCAAGTTTAGCTTTAGTGGTCATAGGATCGACATTAAGAAGTTCTAAGATGACATCAATGTCCAATGAACCCTTCTGATACAGATTAAAGAGAGCATCAAAGGTATCTTGGTTATCTCGCAATCCAAGTCTAGTGAAGCTAAGAGTTGGGTGTACGACAATTTCATCCCCATCTTCATCTTCTTCAACGAAACCCATTCGTCTACACATTGGCTTCAAGATGTTCTCCTCAACCATCTCTTGAAGAACCTCACGCATAAGCATATAGCGTGTGTTGATGACTTCTAGGTTGATCCTGTCGCCACTATAACTAGACTCACCCGACAACAGAGATTCAGTAACACCTAGACCAGCATACATTTGTCGGTCGGTCATGTCATATTCACCCGATAGTTCTAATAAGCGAGAGTCTGCACCCATTTCTTCCCAAGATACTTGAAAGTTAGCGATGATCGAGTAGTCTGGGTCTTGTAATGCAAGATCCACTTGATCTCTCAACTCTTCGACATCAGACGCATCCATATCCTCTGCATAAACAAGACGGATAGGAGTCATGTGTCTTGAAGCGATTGAGGTTTGTGCCTGTCTTAACTTATCTCGATAAACGAGGACACGAAGACAACGCTCAAGCATAGAGTGTCCACGAGGCTCATATTGTGATTTCTTACGAGCCATATAGTAAACGAATGAACCTTGATCGGGATCGGTGTTGAGATCAATGTTGCGACCATCTCGGATAGCTTCAACAACATCACCTGGCATAGAGTCCACGATACGAAGAGCAGAGGGGTCATTAACCGAAGCTCGTTCAACTACATCACGAGTTTTACTATCGGGAATAAGTTGGATGATCTTCTCACTAGTGAAAGGAAAACTCTCCATGTGAACTTGCTCTGGTGGAAGGATTCTAAGACCAGTCCAACCTTTATAATTCCTTTTAAGCCATTTGAAAGCTCGTTCATCTGCGTCCTCATACTCAGTCCACTCGGTAAACGCTTCGCCATCTTCTTTGAGGACATTTCGACCACTATGTGTGATCTCTTGAGGCACATCGGGGTTATTGTCTTCACAAAAGACAAACGCCTCACCAAGTAGATTGAACTCATGTAAGATTTCTATTAACCGATGAAGAAGACCTACTCGCTTAGACCACTTTTCACAAAACCTTAGAGCTTCATACGCCATATCTCTATTGCGAGCTTTAGGTAATCCTAATCTGATCTTAGAGAGGGGTAGCTCTGTATGTAGGTCAATCGCCTGACCAACGAATGGGTCAGTGCGATAGAAGAACCTAAAGTAGTTGCGTTGTTCGTCTTGACTTTGAGGTAGCTCAAGAAAGTCTGTCGATAGCTCTGGAGAATAGAAGTTTCCACCCGACCCCATCATAGAGCCACCTGTAGTCATCGCTATCTTCACCCTCGATTTCATCTCAGCAGGACTGAGCTTACGAGTGGTTGCTTTAGATCGAGGTTTAATCTTCCCGACTGGTTTTGCATCTATTTCTTCGCTCATGTTGATCCTTCTTATGTTTTACGACAGCTTTTATCACTATTTTAAGTAGTTTGCTGTGTTTTGGGTGTCCTTCAAAGAATAATACCCATGACCCCCCCTTTAGAGTAAATACAATAGAAGTATTTTCAAGCAAAGAGTCTTTTGGGTTTCCCTGTCCATGACTCAGTTGCAAGATACGAGCGATCACTCGATAATCTGCTCTTTTTCGTTCTCTAGGTAATGACATAATATACTCCCTTTGTGAAAGCGAGAGTATAAAATAACTATCAAACAATATGGTAACTGTAAGCCTCAGCCATTTGAATTAGTCCGTCTATGTAAAGATCCTGGTTGTTAGTATAAAACCTCAACCCTCCAAACTTCTCTTTGATTTGAACGACCTGCACAGGGCTGACATCGGGTGTTTGCATGAGGTGACTTTGGATCTGACTACATAAAGTATCAATCAATAGATACCAAGACTCAGATACTTCAAGGTATGTGAGTGTCGGTTCTCCGTACTCGTCTGTAAACAAAGACTGCCATTTGGTTATTATCTCATCATGTGTCATTTTGCACCTCGTTGTACTGAATGTAGAGTCCATCTTGATTGTATATAACATCATCAACAAACGGATATGATTTCTTTAAGTCCTCTAACTGACCCAAACTTATGTGAAACTTGTTAGGGTAAACAGACTTAAACTTTAAGTACCCATTTTTGTCCTCTACTAACTCCCACTTTTCCCCTGTGTGGAGAGATGACTCATGCACACCAAGATTGAACTGAATATGAAGGATCAACTTCTCTTTGGTTTGAGGGGTAGGCTTCTCGGAGAAGTCTTTACGAGCCTTTTGATACGCTTTCCAATTCCATGTAATGTCTGTATCGCTAATAAGGATATTACTAAGGTGTTCAAGACAAGTAGAAGAAAACTCCGCGACTTGTAGTAAATCTTTATCTGACCCCTCGAAAGAGTACATCTGTGTGAGCATTAGATGTTCACTTAAGATATTTTCGAGTGTCCTGTTGATAGACTCTTGTTTTTCGGCTGTGACTTTTAAGATTTTCATGTGTTCCTTTTTGTAGTTTATTTATAACCCCCCTTTTAAAAGCAAAGGGGTCTTATAATGAAAGAAAACCAGATTATATTCTACAATACCACAGTAGGCGAAGCACTAGAGATGCTTGAAATGGAGTCTAGGAGAGACAATGCCTTGATCAACTTTGATGAGTTTGAAGTCAAGTTGAATAAAAAAGGGGACTCTGTACTTGTGACTCTTGTGAGAAGCATTGACGGTATGTCTATACGGGAGGGTTTAATACAGTTAAAGGTAGACTTCCCAGGGAAATTTCGAGATATGGAGAGTATTGATCGTGTGCAAGCAGTACTTGCACTTAATCCAAACAGCGATTGGTGGAAAGGTATTCTTGAGTATCTTGAACACGGAGAACCTCTTGGGTATCGAGTAGAAGAGATCCTAATCGATACTGAAGAGCGTATTGAAGACCCAGACCAAGAAATCTTGATGAAACTCAATGAGTTAATCGCAATGCAACCAACAAATCGTTTCTACAGAAGCCTTTATGACCAGCTTATGGGAGGGCGAGAGCTTTCCGAGAGACAACTTGAAGTTATAGACGAAAAGCTTGATGCTGTACAGATGGTTGGAAATCAGCCTAACAATCAGCTCGTTCGTATTGAAGAAGCACTTGAACTCGACCCTCGTAATCGTTTCTTGGCTCAACTCAAGTCTAAAGCTGAAGATCGTATTCAGCTCTCTGAAAGACAAATGAATGTAGTTGAAGAGATCATTGCTAGTCAGTCCTCTCCAGAGTCTAAGTTACTTGCAGATCTTAAATCCAATGTTAATCTATCACGAGATGACTTTATGCTTATCAATAAAGGTCAGCGTAGAGGCATTGATTCACTCAATGATGAGGAGCGTAAGCGATTGCGTCATCTCATCTACAGAAATGAGCGTAGGCTCAACAACTCTTATTCTAAAGATGAAGTCAGAAGGCTTCTAAAGAAAGGAAACACTATGCGTAAATCAGCTAGTGAAGTAATCAGAAATCTTGAGATGAGGATTGCTCGTCTTGAAGGAAACCTCAACCGTACAGCTCGCATGACTCGTGAAGCCGCAGGTAAACCACAACTTGAAGGAGTTCGCTCAGGCACTGCTTATCACGATGGTCGCTCAATCGCTGACGCTACCTCTTGTATGCTTTATCTCATCGGTGAGTCTGAGAACAAGAGCAAGTTCTACGAGATGGTCATCAATGGTTCAACAGTAGAAATTCTTTATGGTCGCCTCGGTTCAACTGGTCGCAGTTCTGACAAATCATTTATGGACTCTTATGATGCCGAGATGTTTTTTGCAAAGCAACTCAAGTCTAAGCTCAAAAAGGGTTATGTCTCTGCGTTCTCACAGCGTGGTGAACATCGTAAAAGTGGACCTCTCTATGGTAAATACCCTATCGGTCTTACTTCAACACCTGGACCTTGGCAGAACCAAGACATCGCTTACGCACAGGGTATGATCACAGATACTATCTCTGTCATTCGTGCGGCGATTACATCTTTTAACGAGGACGGTATCGTTGATGAGAGGGCTGTTGCACAACTTATGTCAACACAGCGTTCACTCAGCACTAACCGAGATCAGCTTTCACAAGAGAGTGCTTCAGAAATTAAACTCGTACTTGACCGTATCCAAGGAACTGGTCGTGCAGGTCGTCAACCTATTGAGGTTCGTACTCGCAATGCAATTAAGAGTCTACAGAAACTTATGCGTAAACTTGATGGTGCTATGACTGGTGGTCGTAGAAGAGCTTCACTAAGAAGGAATAAAAAAAAAGGATGGTGAAAAACGCTGATCGCCATCTCTCAAAGACTAAGATGTTTCAAAAGGTAAAAGAAAACCTAGATGAAAATCTAGGTAGACTCTATTCAATCAAAGAGAATTTTGTGGGTCATGAATTTCTTAGAGAAAATCGTGAGGTTCAAAAACTACTTGAGGACGCTTCAGAAATGCTAGATGGTCTTAGTGGTGAAAGTGTGCTTCTACCTTACCAACAATTTTTAGATCAGTTCAATAAGATTGAATCCATGCTCAATGAGGTAAAATCTAGGTGTTTGTTCGGAAGGTAAGTTTGTAGTCTTTAGATATTATCCCTTCTGACAAAAAGAAGGGATATGTCATGGATAACGACTCAATAGATCCTGTTACAGTATTGCAGACCATACTTAATCAGATTGTCAATCAATCAGATTCTAAAGAAGAACTAATTAGGATATGGTTCTACATAGGGCGAATGATGGGTATCAGTGAGATATTCCCAGAAATGCAGGTTGTAGTAACTCCAGACAACCAAGGTGAAAACCAACCTGTACTACTTATAGGTACTGTCCTCCCTTTGGTGGTGGATCATCTAACCTCAGAGGGGATCTTAACAGAAGACCTAGCTAACCTTTGCTTAGAAGAGATCAAAGCGATTGAAGAATCAAAGGTATATCATTAATGATGTATCGTAGAGATGGGCTAATCTTTATGACACTCAAGGATAAAAACTGGAATAACCCTAAGATTGCTAAGATCCTTCCATATGAGAGTACAAATTGGGGAGAGTTTTCGGACTTGATAGGAACATCTGTTGAGCGTTTAATACCCGAAGTGTCTCACGAAGTACTTGATCAAGCGATGAGAGGGTTCACAACACCACTGATGAACCAAAACCTTAGAGATCCGAGAGGATGTCTAAAACTCCTCGATGTATCCAAAGCGTGTGATGAAAAAGACCACTGCCTTTCGTATAAAAAAGACCACTGCATCTTAGGGCATCGGAAAATGCCAGATTGTTTTTCCCCAATAGCAACAAAATCGCTAAGACCTCTAGTTTTAGCTTGGTTAGAGGGTTTTTACATTATTCGTGAGAGTAGATGAGAAAGAGTCGATGGACTTATGGGAATGTTGGAGAGTATTTATCTCAAACACACAAGCATTAAGGAGCAAATCAAACAACTCCTAAAGCGTGATCTTTGGATGAACCCAGAGAAGTGCCTTGAGGTAGTCCTCAAATACGAGAGAGTTTAATAGTCTCTTTATATCGCCCACATAATCAAACACTCTATTCACAATAGGAGAATGGTTATGAAAGAAAATGACATTGTATTCGGGTCGTTTCAAAAGACCTCAAGCATGGACGCGGTTCTTGAAACTAGGATTTCTGATCTAACAGATCGTGGTCGTCAGAACACAAGAGAAGCACTTAACTTTGATGACGGTATGCGTGTAGTATCTCACACTAATAACGGTGTTATACTACCTGGACAACTACCGACATCTGGTACTAAGGGAACTGTTGTATCTGTTAAGACCGCAACAGGTGATGTTACCTCTCTTGATGGTGAAGTGTTCGTTAAGTTCGATGGTCGGAATAAGATTGATCGTATTCCTGCTAACTTTTTGCGTGTAGCGAGTATGAAAGTGGCAAACATCAATGACCACTTTATTGTGTTGAGTGGACCTAATCTTTCAGCGAGCTTTTTAAGTCAAGCAGGTGGTGAGTCCACTCTTGTACACAAAGCGACCAAAGACCTATGGAGCATGAAAGTATCAGAGGATGGTTCATTTGATGTTGAGCGTCTTTTTGACGACAACGGAGACCCACTCAAGATTTGATTTATAATCATTAAATACTCCCTATGTTCATAATTTAACAATGGGGGGTTTTTCTGATGAAACTGACTTATATACTATTGATATGCTGTACGCTTTGTTGTAGCGAAGATTCAGCGAAGCCAGTCAGAGAAATCAAAGAGACAAGAAAAAGGTTCAAAGACGAACCCTTAAATCTTCTTTATCGAGTCTCTTCTATAAGATTTGTTTAATGCCCTTCAGGTCATGCTCAATGCAAAAGAACTCTACCTTGAGTGTCCTACCCACCAAACTCAGCAAAAAGGTCGTCAAGGTCAATCGCATCAACATTCGTATCAATATCCTCCAAAGGAGTCTTTACAAAGCCATTGATCTCATCCTCATTGGCTGTGGTATTTGTGCCATTTAAAGGGGTGCTTTCTGTTGGTGCTTGAGCCAAAGCGACTGCAAGTTCATCATCAGCAGATATTGATTCTCGCTTGACTGATAGTTGCTCTGCCTGTGTCATTTGTTCAGCCTGCTGGTCGACTTTGGCTTCTGCGTTTTGACGCTGAGTGATAAACTGATCGACAAGTTTAGCTGTGTTGACTTCAGTAGAGATAACATTCGGATCATTGAATGTCTTAGAGGTCATTGTCTTTGAACCCCAACGCTGTCCAAGAGCGATCTGTTCTTGGCATAACTTGAGCTGATCTCGTAATCGACCTTGAATGTCTTTAAGGTCTGTACGCTTTGCCTTGATAACCGTCATCAAGTCCTCAAGGTCATGTGAGGAGAGCGTGTGGTCGTTGATCTTAGATTGGATATGGACAAGTCGAGTTGCCGCTAAGGCTTCTCGCTCTTTTTGAGATCGACCCGAACGCACATGAGGATCATTAGCAATGAGCTGTGTTTGCTCAAGTGAATACTCGGTATTTTTGATCAACAGATCACGCTTGAATTTTTGGAGGTTATGGCTGACTTCCATGAAAATCTTTTCAGTCGAGGAAAGGTGTCCACGCACGATAGACACTTTATAATTTAACCGACTAGGCCCAAACTCAATAGGATCTGCGTCTAACACGACATCCATCTCCGTAAGTCGTGCATAAATGCGATCAATATACGCTTGTTCAATCATTTTTTATCTCCATCTAGGTTCATAAGGAGCTGACCAAAGTTGTTCTTTGTGTGTCGGATAGCACTCTCGCATTGCTCCCCCGATAAGATACCTGCTGAATGAGCTTGTTGAAAAGCCATGATATTTGCTTCAAGTCCAAGTAAATGAGTTGCAACCCTTGCATCCTCTAAACTTAGACCTGGACCAACACACTCATTTTGATCCCCATAGTTGCCTGTTAATGATACAAAAACATCCCCCCCACCTCTAGGCATCTTTACACTTCGACTGACTGTGATTTGTGAAATCTCAGTATAATTTCGGATACGAACGATCTGCTCTTTTAAATCTTTTACATCACTCATAAGGGTGAGTCTCCTTTTAGGTCGGTAGTTCACTTACCTTTATATGAACTACCCCCTTAAACTCCCCAAGTTTACATGATGAATATCTACCCTATAAGAGACTACTTGAACCCAGTTTATTTCTGTTTCCGATAAGTAGGTTCTTATGATCTTTTCCACTTGATCAAGATCTTCTTCTATTAAGACCTTTATCCCATACCCCTGTTCCTCTTTGATACCCTCATAAGATTCCTTAAACAGATAACCCTCATCACTCCAATAACCGATAGTCCTGTAGAGAGTACAACCTGAGAACCTCCTGCTAAGAGCTTCACATAAACTCTTTACCTTTTCTTCCTTTGTTCCAGATAGGTTGATTTCTATTAATTTCATTTTTTCTATTAATCTCTCTCTTAGTATCTTAGAGAGATTATATCGTATTTCCTCTGTTTACTAAGAGGAAATACTATCTTTTGATACCTTATCCTTACTGATAAGGTGTCTTTAAAAGACATACATCTGGAAGAATCGAAGATGTAGAAGATGTAGGTTAAGATGTTATAGGACATATAGTAGAAGAACTCATATTAGCTGAAGCTATATTCGTAGATGTAGAACTTGAACTTGTAACAGTTAAAGTTGTTGTAGTTTTTTTCTTAGTATTATTTTTAACTCTAGCGATACTTCGTATCTTACTAACTCTTAGAGTATACTCCTCTAAGAGTTTATCTACTCTAAAGAGTATCTAATGTAAGTTACGGGCAAGAGACTAATCTGATCTAGTTGAGGTATTCCTAGAATGAAACTTAACAAGTGTATTAAGTCAGATCTTCTCCCCTGGAGCATACCCAATCTCGACTAAGAGGTTAGGGATATATGTAAGCCACGGCGTATGAACAGTTAATCTTGTGTCGTTAGGTGCGTACTACAAGTAGACTATCCCACCTAATGGTTGTTATCCATCTCCTGTCTTGATCTCACTTAAGAGGACTAGAGACAACTCCCCAAAGGGATGACACGATCACTCTTATATGAAACTTACGAGTTGATGTAAAGGGTAAAACCTATAAGAGTAAAAGAAAGGAGACTATATGCTGTTTATACATCATGGATCGGGAGTAGAGAGGGCTTTATCTGACCTCATGGAGGGGAAAACCCTCATCAAACCTCCCTATCAAGACTTAAAGACTGACGCTGTTAAAGAGCTTGTGGAGATGTACTCTCAAGTTTGGCCTCATGATAATCCTCTCTTAGTAGCAGGTCCTCTTGACGAAGCGAATCCTCAAACCTTAGATATCTTACTTAAGAGGATTGAAGAACCCTACCCCTCAGCCCCCGAACTGATCTTATGGGCTAGAGACTATGGTTCTGTACCCGAAACCATTCGTTCAAGATGTGGGGAGAGGTTTCATTATCAGCCTCAACCTCAACACCCACTTTATGAGGACGCTAAAACGCTCTCTAAGGCTACTTTAGATGAAAACCTTGTCCTAGTATCTGATTGTCTTAAAAAGATCGAAAAGGGGCAACATAGAGCTTTTCTTGAAGCATATGTGGATGTGTTGGTTGATGAGGGGTTGGTAGAGCGTTATGACGATGAACTTAAAGCAGTCCTTAAACGACCTCATATACGCAAAGTGTGCGTATATGGTTATTTCTTGGGGGTTAAATAATGAGAGGGAATGATGAGAATGTGATGGTCTTATATGGGTCATCAAAACAGTGGATTGAGTTGACAGCTAGAGACATCACCCTTGAGTATCGGGCTAATGGATATGATGTTCGTGAGGTAGACGCTAAGACAGATGATCTTACATCATCTTTTGAATCTGGTTTATTTGATACCGACCCGATCTTTGTGGTGTTGACCAATCCAACAAAGAACAAGAAGTTAGAACAGCACCTCAAATCGAGGAGTGGTAGTGAGGTCTTAGTAGTTCACACGAATGATCGTTTACCGAAAGCCTTAGAAGGTTATCTGAATCGTAAACTAGACGAACCTCAATATGAGGATCAGAAAAAAGAATGGGCGAGTGATTGGTTGCATAAGTATGTTGGAAAGTATGCGAAGAAGATCGACCCTGTGTTGTGTCGTGCAATTGTTAATCGTGTAGGGATTGATCTTGGTGCTTTACGATGGGAAGTCGTCAAATATGTTTATGCAGTGGGGGAAGAAGAAGAGATCACTCCCAACATTGTAATGAACTTGATTTCTGACTTAACAGAAGCGAGCTTTATTGATCTTTCAAATGCGATCATGGAGAGGAATCATAAAGCGTTCATCAAGGTTTGTGAAAAGATAGAGCGTTCGTCCAAGACAGATCAAACGATGGCAGTCTGTAATGGGATCTTATTGTCGAACTGTATCAACCTACTTGAGGTAGGTCTGCGAGTGGAAGCAAAGATGTCTTTGGATCATATCGCAGAAGATTTAGGGAAAAATCCTTATGCCATAAAAAACTTTATGACACCCAAGATTTATACTTTTGGGGGGGTTGTTAATCTGAGAAGACTTCTAAATGTGCTTTATGAGTGCGAAAACAATGTGGTTTCTGGTGGTAGGAGTTCCTGGTTGAAATTTAAAGTCGGAGTGCTTGGTATTTTATAGTTAATAAATACACCCTCTTTGAAACCCTCCTTTGGTTGGTACTTTTTAAGGTGGGGGGTTCAACAAACTTATTTTTGAACTAAGTTTCTAAACATCGAAAGGTATGTGGATAATGAATGGTGAGTATTCTTTAAGTAAGGTGTCCGAAGAATCATTAAGGTACTTTAACGGGGATTCTTTGGCAAGTCAGGTCTGGGTTTCAAAGTATGCGTTGAAGAATAAGCATGGGGAGTTCTTAGAGGTAACTCCAGATCAAATGCACCAGAGATTAAGTGCAGAATTTGCGAGGATCGAATCAAAGTTTTCCAATGATGGACAAATGAGTGAGGAAGACATCTATGACTTGTTAAAAGATTTTAAGAAGATCGTACCTCAAGGATCTCCTATGATGGGGATCGGTAACAACCAAATAAATACCTCTCTCTCAAATTGTGTGGTTGTGGAGTCTCCAAGTGATGACATGAGTAGCATCATGAATGCAGGGCGAGATCTCGCTAACCTCTTTAAAAGAAGGTGTGGTGTTGGACTCGATTTGAGTTCATTAAGACCCTCTGGTTCTAAAGTTTCAAATTCAGCGGGTACAACTACTGGTGCTTGGAGCTTTGCCGACTTCTACAGTCATGTCTGTCGCATGGTTGGTCAGAATGGTCGAAGAGGAGCTTTGATGCTCTCTATGGACATCAGACACCCCGACATCGAAAACTTCACCACAATGAAGAATGACCTCACAAAAGTGACAGGTGCTAACATTAGCATCAGGATCAATGATGAGTTCATGAAGGCCGTGGAGTCTGATTCAGATTTCACACTCCAGTATCCTGTGGAGAGTGAATCCCCAACACATACAAAGACGATTTCTGCGAAGGATCTATGGGAAACAATTGTTCGTTCGGCTAAAACTACAGCAGAACCTGGACTCTTGATGTGGGATAACATTTTAAACTACCTACCTGCAAATGCATATCCAGAGTTCAAAACGATATGCACAAATCCTTGTGCCGAAATCCCCTTGTCCGCTTATGACTCTTGTAGGTTGATTTCCATCAACCTGAAACACTTTGTGCTAAATGCGTTTGAAGAGTATCCCGCTTTTAACTTTGAGGACTTCTCAAAAACGGTACAAAGTGCGATGAGACTCTCCGATGATCTTGTAGAGTTAGAATTAGAAAAGCTCTCTAACCTGATTCAAATATCAGACACCGAAGATGAAAAGAGCCTATGGGGAAAGCTACTGACTGCTTGTGAAAATGGTAGACGCACAGGATTAGGAACTCATGGATTAGCTGACGCACTCGCTAGGCTTAATCTTCCCTATGATAGTGATGAGGCTTTAAAAATAACAGATGAGATCTACAAGACTCTTAAATGTGAAGCGTATAAAGAGAGCATAAACCTAGCTCAAGAACGAGGTGCGTTCCCAGCTTTCAATTATGACTTAGAAAAAGACAACCTCTTCATAAAGTCTCTTCCTCAAGAAATCCAAGATGGGATCAAACTGCATGGGCGAAGAAACATCAGCATCTTGACTAACGCTCCAACAGGTAGTGTTTCTCTAATGTCTCAGACAAGTTCTGGATTAGAACCCGTCTTTCGTAATTCTTATGTGCGAAGAAGGAAGATTGAAGAGAAGAACAAAACTGAAAAAAGTTTTGTAGATGATGTCGGTGATGTTTGGGATGAGTACGAAGTGTTCCACCACAACATCTTAGAGTGGAAAACATTAAATCCAGATCAACCATTACCAGATTTCTTCACTGAAAGTCAGAATATCAAATGGGAAAAAAGAGTAGAGATCCAGGCAACCATTCAACAGCATATTGACCATGCTATCTCATCCACAATAAATCTCCCCTCAGACACGACAGAGGAAACGGTCAGTGAAATATACTTGAAATCTTGGAGACTAAAGTTAAAAGGGGTCACTGTTTATGTTGATGGTTCAAGATCTGGTGTCTTGGTGACAAAGAAAGAAAAAGAAACTTTCCCACAAAACCAAGCTCCAAAACGACCTGCTCTACTTGAGTGTGATATTCATTACTCTCAGATTCAAAGTGAGAAATGGATCATTTTAGTCGGGTTGCTTGAAGATAAACCATATGAGATATTTGGGGGGAAAGCGAGTTTGATAGAGATCCCTAAGAAGTACACCACAGGGAAAATCTCTAAGCGTCAGTTCAAAACTCAAAACGGTAAGTATGATCTGCATATTGGAGATGAAGGGCTAGTCATAAAGGATGTAGTCTCAGTCTTCAATAACCCAAATAACTTAGCCTTTGCTCGTATGATCTCATTAGGTTTGAGACATGGAGCAAAAGCTAAGTTTATGGTCGAGCAACTCTTGAAAGATCGAAACAGCGATATGTTCAGCTTCAGTAAGTGCATTGCTCGTATCTTGAAAGGGTATATAGAGAACGGAGAAGTACCCAGTGATAAAAGATGTGATGACTGTGGAAACGACTCGTTGATCTATCAAGACGGGTGTGTTTCATGTACCGATTGTGGTTATGGGAAGTGCAGTTAATCATCTAAACCTATTGTTGATCTTCCTTGAAATTTTCCCCCATAGCATATGACACCCCATAAACTTAGATTGTAATGTCTCGTGGGTGAGATAAGGGGTGACAGAAGAGCCTTTCTTCTTATTGAAGTTAAGAAGGTGTAAGATGTAAGATTGAAGTTCACCCTCATATACCTCTTTTATTGTCTCATGGATGAAGACTTTTGGTACTTTTTTATTCTCGACCACAAAGAAAGCTAGTACCTCTTTAATAAGGTCATGGTTTGGGTTTCCAGTTACCACGATCCTGTCAGTGTCTTCCACTGCAAAGAAGAGGAACTTTTCTTCTGTCTTGGTACTATCAAATCCAATGTCTCTTTTAGTTTCCCACCTGATAATGATGTCTTTTTGCTTCTTTGTCTTTCTTTTCCTACCTTTAACCTTGCCTTTTTTATTCTCTTCATCCCCCGTATGCCCATGTCCTCCGCTCTCAAGTCCTTTACGCACCCCCCCTTTAGAGTCTCCAACCTCTTTTTTGTCGTACTCTTTAGTACCCCCCATACCTGTGGGGTCGAAGTTAATATCTCCCTTAGCATGAGACTCTATAACAGCATCCAAATTATTTCTCGATTTAAAGATGCTTTTCCAGCGATTTAAGATCTTTGTGATATCAAGTTGCTTGCCTTGATAACCTTCATAGGCATTGTCGATCAAGGATCTCAACTCTTGGGGCATATTATTAATAAAGTGTTCTCTTACTTTACTAAGATCAAGTTTACGACCCGACCCCTTTAAACTCCCATAGTCTCGCCACAAGAGCTGATCTCTACCTTCATTCGGGTAGACTCCCTTAGTTTGATTAGTATCATCTAACTGTGGAGGGTGTACGATTAACTTCACATTTGGGATCACTGATTCACAACTCAAGCCCCAATCCCTAGCAGTATTAATCCCCCTCTGTATATTATAAAGTTCGGTAGTCTTTTCACTCTTGTATTGAACAGCTACAAAACCCTTTTCAATGTCTTTGACTTCAAAGAAACTGAGTAATGGAGAGCTTCCTCCAAACTGTTTGCGAGACTCTTTGCCTTGTTTTTCTCTCCAAGTAGAATGCTTTTCGGTGATCAATACTTCCACTTTGAATCCATCTGGACATTCAACGAACGATTGGCTTTTTAGGAATCCTTTTGCTCTAAAAGTCGCTAGTAGACCCTCTACCCGTAATTGTAATTTACCCTTGCCTCTTAGCACTTTAATCTTTGTGTCTTTGGGGATATATGCGTATCTCTGATTGAGATAATGAGAAACACCCCTAGCAGAATAAAGTTTACCTTCAGTATCAGTCCAAGAGTTGTCCTCAAGACTTTTACCCATAAGAACCACGACAGAACCATGCCCACATCTGGGTTTATGTTTATTCCAGTTTACTCCATCCACAGTAAAGTCTCCATAGTCTTCATGGTGGAGTGGGATTACATTCGTGGCTTTACCGTCAATGTAAGAAACAATGTCTGAGGTCTCAGTGAACACCTCTCCATCTTCATCTTCAAACTCATCTGTGATAGGGAATGACTTCATTCCAAAGCGATCATTTTCAAGTGAAAGCCAGACCAAGTTCCCCACAGGATTACCCTTTGTCCATGACATAAAAACCACACCATAAGGATTGTTATGGGCAGTTGTAACTTTAGCTCCAATCCCATAGTTTTCGTGTGGGTCTGAGTTCGATGACTTAGAACTTGAGTTCATCGAACCAAGGTATTTGTACATCTCGCTTGCGGTCATACCCGCACCGTTATCTCGAACACAAAGTTTGAGGATGTCTTTTTTCGCTAATGTGGGTTCATTTAGGATGTCAATCTTAGTCGCTTCTGACTCGATAGCGTTTTGTACCAATTCTCTTAAGTGTTGAGAAGGATGGACATCACGCCCGAACCTTTTCAAGTAATGAGTGGGGTTTTTGTCTGTTAATGGTGAGTGTGGCATTTGTGATTCTCCTTATAGAGTGTTTTGTTGTTGTGTTAATACTTATATGAATACGCTATTATAAATCCATTCTTGCTCTCCTTTCAGATGAACAGGCTTGGTGCTACTTGACCGATTTGCCCTCGATATTTGATCAACTTAGACCATGTGTACTTGAGGAGGTCTTGTTGGTCGAGGTCGTGAAGCATACCGCTTGAGTTGATGTTCTTCATCACATAAGAATCGGGTTTGTTAAATCCCATTCCGTCTTTATCAGTCGCTCCATCACACGCTCCATCGAGAGCCTCACTTGCAGTGATGATTTGAGCTTGTATATTAGTGTCTACTGAACGATTGAGGATCTTTGAGGGGATTACACTAGTCCACACAGGGATTTGGCTTAGAACCTCATTTTGAGCCTGTTGTGCGATAGCTTTAGTTACCCTTGCATCACGCTCTGAGCGAGTCTCTTGTTTGATCGCCACTCCCTTAGTCCTAGTGGTAGAGGTCAAAGCTCCACATTCCTTCTCAATCGAAGCCTTGATGAGAGCCTTCTTCTTGTCGATGAGCTTAAGGACATGGAGATCCATAGCACAGTCGCTGACGAGTCGGATGTACTGAAGGTTTTGTGCCGTTTGACCGATACGACAGATACGGTCTTCGGCTTGAAGATTAAGAGCTGGATTCCACTCTTGATCACAGAAGATCATCTTGCTTGCTTTGGTGAGCGTGATCCCGACACCACCTGCCTTGATGGTGCAAGCGATACCCTTGAGCATACCTGCTTGGAAGGCTTGTACTGCGTCCTCTCGGTCAGACTGATGAGTATCACCCATGATGACAGCCCAACCATGACGCTTCGCCATAGCTTCGATAGGGGCACGATGTGCTGAGAACACGACCACAGGCTCGTTAGCCTCCTCAAAGCTCTCTACCATCTCTTCAAGAGCAGAGATACGAGACTTTGCAAGCTCGGCTCGGATTCGACTAAACTCGCTAAAGTCGGGTAGTGAGCTTGAGCCATGCTCTTTCATTGCCTTGAGCATCTTCTCACTCATCTTGAGCAGACGCTTTGAGCCTACCTCGACAAGTACATCTTGGTAAGTCTTAGGAGGGAGGCTTGTGAGTACCTCTGTCTTGAGTCGTCTAAGCATGACCCTACGGAGCTTCTCAGGTACACATGGGTTAGGTGTGCCGAACTCATACCCCCCATGATAGTTCTTATAACCGTTCATGTCTCTGATGAACCCTTTGAATCCACCAAACACTGTGCGACCCATTCCGAAGGTGCTGACCACTCCCCAAAGGTCAAAACCCTTGCTCAAGAGTGGAGTCCCTGTCATTGCCCAAGATCGCTGACAGAGGTTGCTCAAAACCTTTGTACGCTTGCTACGCATAGCTTTGTGGCTCTTACAGAGGTGTGCCTCATCAGCGATGAGGACGGTCTTTGCAAGTACATCACGCCACGCTTGTGGCACATTCTCAGAGTCATCGCCCCACTGAGATGTAGGGGTCATCTCGGTAGGCAAGATGTCATAGTTGATGATGACCACCTCGTTAGCTTGAGGGAGTTTGAAACCCTTGCGACCTTTACAGACCACTGGGGAGAGATCAGATCTCCATTTGCGAACCTCGTTCGCCCAATTGAGCTTCAAGGTTGCAGGGCAGATTACGATTGCTCGACCACCCTCTTCGATAGCCATGAGAGCTTGGAGTGTCTTACCCAAGCCCATGTCATCTGCGAGGAGGCAGTTTTCGTGAGAACTAAGGAACTTCACACCATCAAGCTGATAGGTGTACGCCCCACCACTCTTTGCACGAGTGATAGCGTCTAAGACAGTGCTGTCGTGCTGAACACCATCAAACCCGATGGGGAAACTGAGGTTAAGACGCTTAACCCCTTCCATCACACGCTCACGATCCTTCGGAGCGAGGCTTACAGTCCAACACTTCAGATCACCATCCCACCTCGCACCTGGCATACCACGCAAGATGGGGAGAGCTTCAGCCTCATAGGGCATCTTGATCTCTCCTTGAGCGTTGATCTCTCGCACAGAGGGTGCTGAGAGGAGAGCCTTCACCTGTGCAGGACTTGCGTCCACACACTGAGATGAGTTGCAGATGGTGGTATAAGCACCACCATTAGGCTGATAGGTGAAGCCTTGACCCTCATCTACTCGTACTGAGCAGACTTGGCATTTTTTAGCGAACTTGTTCTTGAAAACTCTCATTGGGATCTCCTTGTTTGGAGTAAGGGGTTTGGGTTCGGTCTATATACCTTTCCCACACAACTCAATAGATAAGGGGTTACACTCTATTTGTAGATTGTTTATAAGCTCTAGTTTATATGCATTTAATCAAACCTAAAAGGAGTTTAATATGAACTACAATCGCATGATCCGAAGAGTTGCCTCTACACACATGAGGAAGCTTGCCGAAGAGAAACCTGCAAGTGTTATGTTTGCAGAAGCAGTTATCGACACGAGAGACTTACTTAATTGGTTTCAGGATCAAGCAGGTCTTGATCCCGAAGCAATGGGGTGGAAAGTTGCCGCTCACCACATGACCATCGAGTTCTTTGATAAAAAGGATAAGAAAGCTCTTAAGAGAGAAGGTCGGGCCGAGTCCAACATTCTTGAACCTTATGCTGATCTAATCGGCAAACCCGTTGTATTAGACATCGTGGGCTACGCACATGATGATAAGGGGATGGCTGTACTTGTAGAGCCTAAAGGCCCTCTATCTCGACTTGTTAAGAATGATGATCCTCACATCACCATCGCAACCAATGGCGTGGGAGCTAAATACAGCAACGAGCTTCTTGCAAAGGGAGAAATCATCCCCGCTCGTGGTTCACTCCAAGCTAGGATCGGTTGGAAAGATGCTCGTTCGGGTCAAGATATGTACGATTTACCTTGGGATTTCGGTCAAGATAAAAAATAAATCGAAGAAAAGTTGTCCGATTTGTGTTCTAGGGTTCGTTAGTAGATATGAGGGTCGATTTGTAACCCTTTATTTATACCCCTTAGAACGGAGGACAATATGCAAGAAGATTATCAAGAGGACGAGAAGTTCATCTTCGCAGACTTTCTTGAAGCTGACACAGCACTAAAAGGTGTCCTCGATACCTTTAAAACTTATGGTTTGATGTTTGAGTGTGCTATCGAGGAAAACGCTCGACAGAATCTCATCGAGCAATCCATGACTGAGAAGCGTAATGGTGTTCGTGGGGTCACTGATGAGATCCTAGAAGGTCAGAACACTTTTTACGCAATTGGTGCGTTCCTCAAAGTTCTACATGAGCTTGGGTTTCGAGTCGAAGAAACTACAGAGGAAGAATGTGACTTTTGTGGTGTGATGATCTGTGATGAAGATCGTTTACAGATCGACATCGAGTTTAGCTATGGTGAAGAGATGGTCGAGTATTCGATCAACTTCAGCGATGAACGAGAACATACTGGCCACACATCTACAGATGACTTTTTACAGGATCTCTTTAACGGTGGTTGGGGTTTACCTAAGCTCTCTGGTGTACTCACTCCATCTAGTCTTTATGATGATCTTGAGGGTTTCATGCTAACCTTTAGGAGATCATGGTCTGAGTATAAGAAGACACTCAAAGAGAAGGGTTTTTAGCTTTACCTTTGTAATGATCTAGTCAGTTCAGTTTCAAACCTTTCTATTGCTTCTTTAAACTGATCTTCGGACATGATTTGACCTCTTGCAGAACCTGCGATCTGATCATGTCCACCAGCTCGATCACCCCACCATTCTTGAACGAGTCGTCTGCAAGATAGATTTTTAATGGGGTCAGCAGTAGAAATCCTAATCTTCTTATACTTTTCATCGAAGGTTATGACTGCATTTTCTTCACGATAAAGATGATTTACCTTTTCTCCTCTTGTTCGTCTAACGATCAAGCCACAGGGTCGCATCTCTACGAGGGTAGACTCATCGAGCTTTTCTTGAATAGAGATATGAGCATTACCCATTTGAGTAGCGATCTGACCATCAGTGAGCATTTCTTTAATGAAGTCGAACGCCTGATAGCAGAAATCGGTTACATCGTTGTTTCTTTTCGGGTCTATCTCTGGGTGGTTCTCGTTAATCCATGCAATTAATCCATTATATAGAACCCAACAAGGGTGGTCTTGTTTTGCCTTGTGGATTCCGTTGGTGTCAATATGTTCAGCATAGAACCAAAAGACTCCATTATCCACGAACTGATCTGTAGCTCGCATAAGCCCACCTAGAGTGTCGATGTCTATATGAGAGATCAGTGCGACCTCATCTTCATTGAGTTTCGGTATGCCTGCATCATTACAAGGGGCAGGTCTACCAAAGGGTGTGAGGTGTCTTCCAACATAAGGAGAACCTAGAGGTTGATGGTGAGCGGCAGTGTATTTTGTACCCTCAAGGACGAACCCTCCATATTCTGCTTCAACTGATAATGCAGGAGGGTTTGATACCCTAAGAGTGTCGGTAGCTAACTGTGATGTCGGAGAAAGTATAACAATCATTTGTAGATCCTTTATTACTGTTGATTGTTTATAATACCTTAAAGGAGAACGAACATGAGAAATCTTGTTGCGAGAGTTGCTACAAAGTATATGAAAACAAGCTCAGAAAATCTTGAGCTTCACATATTTGACTTTGACAATACCCTCTTCAGAAGCCCCGAACCACCAGAGTGGTGGTCGAAGAAAAAGATGGGCTATTGGTTTAATGAGGCAATTAGTTTGAGTGAACCTTTTGTCCCTCAAAAGCCAAGTGGGGATTATTGGTATGGTGGGGTTGTTTCTGAGGCTAAGAGATCAATCTCTGATATGGACACTCTTGCGATCATGTGTACAGGTCGCCCTAATGACAATGGTGCGATGCGTTATCGTGTTGCAGAGTTGTTAAAGGGGAAGGGTCTTGATTTTGATGAGGTTCACTTAAAGCCAGGAACTGGATCGACAGCGAGGTATAAAGCCAAGTTAGTATTTGATCTCTTAAAGAAGTACCCAAACATCACAAGTGTTTCTGTTTGGGAAGACACACAGAAGAATCTTGACGCAATCCAAAAGGTTTGTCATGGGCCGATGTTTGTGGAGTTCCATCCTCATCTCATCAAACCCAACCCCTACCCAGTAGATATAACTAAAGAAGAGTTCGATCTTTTAAAATAAGGGGCTAAGATGAGTTCAACTACTATGGAGCAGTTCCTCTCGAACAGCTAGATGTATTAGGGTTAAATCATATAACACAAGAAAATGATCTCCTAAGTAGAGAAAGGACTTCTCGTGTTTTATGTTGCCAAAGTGTTGGGGCAGATTTTTGCCAACCCACCTTATTATATTCTAAGGTGTATCGTAGCTTCTGAGGCCGATACAAAGCCTATCGTGGTCAAAGGTAAGATTGCAGGCCCTGTTTCAAAAGGTCAAGTATTTACCTTTCAAGGTAAGGAAGTCCTCGACAAGCGTAATGGGAAGAAGAACCTTGATATAGTTCGTAATCCGATTAACCCTAAGTATCTTAAAGGGTCGGCTCTCTACAGTTGGGCAGATTGGTCTGACCCTCTTATGCAAGAGTCCATCGAGGTTATCTCAAGTCTGTCTGAAGCAGGAGTGCCTTTGAACATCATAAACTCTATTTGGAATGATGTTCAAATATCTCCGAGTTCTATTGCTAAAAACCCTTGGTCGTTGGTTTATAAAGGTGTCTCTTTTCAAGGTGCTGATGAAATTGCTAAGACGCTTCTTAAAAAGGACTTTGACCCAGAAAATGAAGGTCGAGTTGAAGCCTCTATCTTTTGGTCTATGCTTCAAGGTGTGTATCAAGGTCATTGTTATTTAGACACAAATACGGTATTCAAAGATACTGCTATCCTCACAGGCTTGACGAACCCGAAAGAGATAGGTCAAGTCATCAAGTCGATGAAAGAGGCGAAGCCGACTCGCATTGTGGTAGATAAGATATCACAAGACTCCTCTATTGCCCTTTATTTGCCTTCTTATCATAAAATGGAGGTAGCTGTTGCCGAAGAAATTAAATCTCCTCTCCGAGTGAATAGTATGCTTCAATCAATAAGTATTGATGACATTAAAGCATATTCACGCTACCCATTGACCAATACACAACTCAAAGCAATCCAACAGGGTCTTATAGAGCCTTTTTCAATCGTGACAGGATTACCAGGAACAGGTAAGACGACTATCCTTAATACGCTCTGTAAAATCTTGCGTGATCGTAAAGAAAGTATCTTACTCATCGCCCCCACAGGAATAGCCGCTAAACGAGCTAGTGCATTAACCAATATGGACGCTTTCACAGTCCATAGAGCGTTCGGTGCAGGATTGCCCTCAGAGGATAAGAAGGACAAGTCTGATTATGAAGGGGTTAAGAAAGATGAAGAAAGTGGAGTTAAAGGTATTGGCAATAGCAATGACCCAAGTCGAGAACTATGGAGACATAATCCTCAGAATCCTCGACCAGAGTCAGTTGTCATTATAGACGAATCCTCTATGATTGACTTACACCTCATGTGGCGTGTGATGAAAGGCATCTCACCCAAGTGTCGAGTCATCATGGTAGGTGATATAGCACAGCTTCCACCTGTTGGTGCAGGGTTTGTTCTTTCGGAACTTATTGAGTCGAACGCAGTACCGAGAGAACACCTTACAGAAATCTTTAGGCAAGGAGAGGGGAGTGGGGTGACAATTGCCGCTCACAAGATCCATGCAGGTGAAGTGCCACAACACAATAAAGATTATCAGTTCATTGATCGTTATACCTCACAAGACATTCTCGATGAAATTGTGGGACGGTGTAAAGAGCTTCACATGGATCAAATAGATTTCCATGTGGTTAGTCCTACTCATCATGGCAAAGTGGGTGTTACTAATCTTAACAGAGAGCTTAGATCTGCTTTGAACCCCGATATAGGAGGTGCTTTCATTCGGGTAGGTAAAGATTCAATCCGAGTAGGTGATCGAGTTATGATCACCAAGAATGAGTATGACCTCAATGTTTATAATGGTGATATAGGTCGTATTAGGTCGATTGATAAAACAAGCGTGAGCGTACTCATCAAAGGTGTAAAAGATCAAATCGTAGACATCCCTTCTGATCAAGTAAGGAAGCTATTGAGACTCGCTTATGCTACGACTGTTCATAAGAGCCAAGGTCTTGAGTACGACACCATCATTATGCCTATGACCACCGAACATAGTTCAAACCTCTTACAACGCTCTTTGCTCTACACCGCTGTCACGAGAGCGAAGGATAAGGCAGTGCTGATTGGAGATAAGGACGCAGTAGCGATTTGTGTAGGAAACTCGTCTAGTGGTCTTAGGTACTCTAGGTTGAGGTATAGATTTTAATAGTTTATTTATAATTGATCTTAAGTGATCTCATTAACCTTAACAAAATGGAGAAAAACCATGAAAAGATCAGCATCAGAAATTATTCGCAACCTTCAGATGAGGATTGCTCGTCTTGAAGGTCGTACTGCCAACAAACATTCTGGTCTAAAGATCAGTACAGGTTGGTACACAGGTCACCCAAGAGATCGAAACACCGACATGACTTTTGCAGAGATTATTGCAGAAGTTAACAGTGATATTGAGTCTGCTAAATCCAGTCTTGAAGAAGGAATCGAGGAAGGAGACATTGAGAGAGGAACAAGCCTATACGCATATGTTGATATAGGGGGGGGTCAACTACAAATCAGTTGGGGTCTTGATGACGGATCAGACAATCTTCAAGGTGGTTGTTGGAGTTGTCTCTATCAAGTATTTGTTGCTACTGGATGTGAGAGCCAAAGTTATAACTCTTGTGCTAATAAACTACAGAGCATCCTAAAGAGCAATCTAAAGGCTCGTGCAGACTATGACATCACAAAAGCCTAATAACTTAGTCCTCGACTCGTTCAAGATAAGAGATAGCCATCCCCACCCCTTATTCCTACTTTTATCTATTTCTTGTTTTAATAGTTCTTTTATAGGTTCTCATAAGTGATCTCTTTAACCACAAACAAAATGGAGAAAACCATGAGAAGATCAGCAACCGAAGTTATTCGTAATCTTGAGTCAAGGATTGCAAGACTTGAAAGACAAGCAGGCCGAAAGCACCCAGCTAGGGAAGCTCTTGGGCAAGGGCAATTTACCCTCTTCGCACCATTTAAAGATAAGTACGGTCAAGATGGTGGAGGTCGCAGAATGAAAACTTATTTCATGTCAAAAGGCGAAATCTTTAACCACTTCTCAACTAGTGATGACATTGATCATAGTTATGTAGTTGGTATGTCTATGGAAAGACCGAGAAAAGACCAGGTGCTTATCGCAACCGACTTAATCGAGATTATCTACCATGACCAAGGCCAACCAAACGGATTAAGAAGAGATGAAGACATTTTAGATTATCTTAAAAGTCTTTAATCTTAATCCTCGACTTGTTCAAGATAAGAGATAGCCATTTCCTTAGCTCCATTTGAACCCATAGTCTGCATTACACGCTCTTTAAGAGTAAGTTCAGACCAACCCGATGTGGCTACTGCTTTCATCTTGTCTACAATGTCGATCATTCGTTGCTTATCTTCCTTTTCACGCACAGTTTCCTCGATCTTGAATACCTCATTGGCATCTCGTACAGGAACATCGTGTCTGATGAAGTTAAGCGACTCTTTGGTGGCTTGAACCTCTACCACACAAGGTCTACGGTCTAAGTCATCAAGGTGTAAAGAACCTCTTGTTAATGACCCTACATTGACAACCCTTGCTCCATTTAAGAGCGTGGAGATGCCTTGATCTTTGTGCCAATGACCAAAGAACCAAGCGTCTACTTCTGTGTTCTCATTAAGGAAGTCATATCCAACTATATCCTCATTCTCAAACATTGATCCAGTCTTACCTTGTCGAGCGAGGAGGTGGCTAGCGACTAGTAGGTAATCCTCGTCTTTCTTTTTTATGTTCTTGATCCGATCAAAGTCATAAATGACACCATGATAAGGCACACCGACTACACGAACTTTGACCCCATCTTTTTCAAAGTTTATTTCTACATCATCGCCAAACTGCTTAAAGACACCCGATGAGAATAGGACTCCTAGAGGTTGTTCGGGTAGGTAGTCTATATTGCCATATTTTACATCGTGGTTGCCGACTAGACCATAAGTAGGGCAAGGATACCCCTCATGTGCGTCACAAGCCTTACGGACTAAACTATGGCTATTCTTGGTGGGTGATTTGACATCAAAGAAGTCTCCACCATCAAGTACAGCGTCAATCTCTTTATCCTTAGCGAGATCACCAATCCACTTGAGCTTGTTGACCACATCATCCGTCCAGTTTCCAGTGCGTCTGCGTGGGGTTTTATCTCCCATGTGGACATCTGTTCTCCATAGTAGCTTTATCATATGCTAATCCTTTGATAGTTTATCTATTATTATACTTATATAATCTCAGCAACCCTAGCCAAAAATGGAGGACTCTTATGAGAAAATCAGCAAGTGAAGTACTCAGGGATCTTGAATCAAGAATCGCACAACTTGAAATATCAGCACACACTATGTCTAAAAAAGACAGGTCGAGACTTGATGACCTGCAAAAACTTGAAGACGATGATAATCTCACCAAGTCTCAAAATGAAGAATACGAAAGACTCGTTAAAGAGTATCGTAAAACTCCTGAGTACAAGGGAAACAAGACTGCTCGTCAATTATCTGTAAGAGAGAGTGCAGTCAAAGTTCTTGAAGCGATGCAAGAGCTGGAGCAAGCATTAGAGAGTATGCCTTCATTTTCAATGAGAGAGGATCGCTTTTATGCTTCCATCTCTGATCGATGGTATGACCTACATGAAGAAGTCAAATCAGAGATCAAAAGCATCAAGGGTGCGTACTAATTTATTTTAATCAAATGGAGAAAAATCATGAGAAAATCAGCATCAGAAATCATTAATAAACTTGAGAATAGGATTGCCCAACTTGAAAAGCAATCTAAGAAAGAACCTCAATGGATAACTTGGGCTTTAGAAGTTCTAGTTGAAAGTCGAGAAACTAAAGCCCAAACTAGGTCTGATCTTAAAGAGAGAAGAAACGGTCAAGTCTGGGAATACTTTCAAGGTCATAAAGATGTGATCTTGGTTTCTTCTGATTGGAGTGATTACATCATCTATGAGGATGATGATGTTAAGACACAGATGAATGAAGAGATCATGGATGAGATGCTCGATAACCATTCTGTTAAAGAAGTGGTTGTAAGAGTGCCTTGGGCAAGAGACATCATTGTAACCACTGCGAGTCTACCTTACGGTGATATTGGAATGTGGGCTACTCAATGGGCGGAGGAACAAATCGAAGACTTAGACGATGACGAAATCCTTGAGAGGGCAGATTTGACCGAAAAGAAAGAGTCATATGAAGAGGAGCTGGCTTATTGGGAAGCGAGGATGGATCCAGAAGTTAATGGAGAGATCAATCGTCTTTATTCTGATCGTGCAGAAGTAATGGTATTTGACTATAATAATATGTTGAACGAGTTACCAGAGTCTGCCCGCAATGATCTTATGGGAGAAGCAGAAGAAGAGATCGAGAAAGCTCTTAAACAGTACCCTTATGAGTATCTTTATGAGGAGAGAGGGTGGAGTGAGAAGCAAGTTCTTGAAGCGTTCGGATACCTAGATGAAGATGAGCGAAAAAGTATTATTCGTCAACTTGGTGCTTCTGAGGAGTCGTTTCAATATCTCGCATCTAGTGGTAAGCGACTTAGAACTAAACTTAACTATGTCATTGAAGAGATTTAAGGGTACATAGTTTAAATAGATCATTCGCAATCTCCTTTAATACTCTTTTTATACCTCGACATTAATAGGTATAAAAATAAAGGAGTTCACCATGAGTTCATTTGGATCAGGTTCTACCACCACAGCAGGTGCATCTATCACACTCACCGCTTTTGAAGGCACAAATGGAGTTAAAGCAGGGACTGACGGACTCGTTCCTGGTCCTTCAGTTGCTCAAGAAAGTTATCTTTTGGGGGCAAATGGCGATTGGACTCTTAACATAAAAGGGGGAATCGCCCTTGCTGAAAGTTCAGATCGAATTGCAACCACAGAATTTGTGCAAGATGTTGTAGGTAATGCAGTTCTTGCAGGAAACGCACAATTATCTGCGTTAGCTGATGTAACGATTGCAGGTTTAGCTGACGATCAGTTTTTGCAGTATGATTTAGCCACAGGGAAATGGAAAAATGCTACCCTAAATCTAAGTCTTATTTCTGATGTGAATCTAGCGGGTCTAGCTGATGGAAATACGATTGTTTGGGATAATAATGCTGGCGAATGGGTTCCAGGAGAAGGTGGTGGTGGTGGGGCTACAAATCTTACAGATTTAGGGGATGTCACCATTGCAGGAGGAGCAGAGTTTCATTTTTTAGTGAGAAATGGTGCTGGTCAATATGTAAACCAGTTAGTCTCTTCTGCCGATCTCTCCAATAACGCAGACATTATTCTTAGAGATGGTACTGTAACTTTCACAGGTCATGTGTCTTTGGGGGATTTTAACCTCACGAATGTAGGTGATGTCGCATTAGATACCATCTCTGCTGATGGAACTACTGTCTCAGTTTCTATGACAGATAACACTGCTTCTGCTTTCTCTATCAAAGAGGGAAATAATAGTTATCTTACTTTTAATACGACCGACAATATTGAAAATATTGTCTTCAACAAACCTTCTGCTTTCAACTTTAAAGTAGATTTCCACAATGATGTAGTCATTAATGAAGCAGGTAATGGAATCGACTTCAGAGTAGAGACAGGTACAAAAACTCACGCAATCTTCTCCGATGGTGGGACGGATCGAGTCGGTATCTTTCAAAACGCCCCTACTGTACCCCTAGATGTCGTAGGGGATACCAAGATTACAGGGGCTTTAGAACTCACAGGGAATATCACTGCCTCAAATCTCGGTACTGCCTCTGCAAACGCAACTGGTGACTTCCTCGCTTCCAATTCAAGTATTGATGACTTAAATGATGTCGCTTTAGGTGGGGCATTAGTTAATGGAAAGATTCTTAAAGTTGTTGCAGGAGAAATAACTCAAGCCGATGAGACAGACACAAATACTCAGCTAACTGACGAGCAAGTGCAAGATCTCGTTGGAGGTATGGTTTCAGGTAATACTGAAACAGATATTACTGTTTCTTATGACGATGCAGGTGGGAAACTAAACTTTGTTGTCGATAATACTGTCGCAAGACTAAGTGACCCCGATCTTACAGGCACACCTACTGCTCCAACTGCTATTCAAGGTGTAAATACAACCCAAATCGCTACCACAGCTTATGTTCAGACTGAGGTCACAACCCTCAGCTTGGGTACAGCCTCTCAAAAAAATGTAGGTGTCGCAAATGGGGATGTTGTAGAACTCGGAGCAAATGGATTACCCGCTGTTTCGGGTGCAGATCTTACGAGTCTAGGTTCGATCAACATCTTGTCGGATGTTGACACTACAAATAAAGCAGAAGGTAAAGTTCTTAGGTTCAATGGAGCATTAAATCTTGTTGTTGGGGATGACACCAACACACAACTTACAGATGAAGAAGTACAAGATCTCGTTGGCACAATGTTTACTGCGAATAACGCAGGTAATACTCATCTCACCTTTGCGTATGATGACACTGAAGGTGCAAATGACGGAACGATCACAGCAACGGTTAGTCTCGCCTCCACTGACCTAACTAACACAGGAAATATTTCTTTATTAGGTGGAGATCAGACTTTAAGTGGAGATAAAGTATTTACAGGAGCCGTTGATTTGACAGTTGCTACGGCAACTGCAACCACACAAGGTGCTTCAAATAATTCAACAAAAGTCGCCACTACTGCTTATGTGGATGCTCAAATTGATGCTGATCTTGTAACTCTTAATCTTGGGGGCACATATCAAGGTTTAGATGCTACTCTTACGGCTCTTGCAGGTGTCGCTACAGGTGCAAATAAGCTCATTTACGCTACAGGTGCAGATGCTTTTTCTACAACGAGTATTTCTGCTTTTGGTCGCTCAATTATAGACGATGCTGATGCAGGTGCAGTAAGAACAACTCTAGGTCTTGGAACTGCTTCTACTTCAAATACAGGTGATTTCTTAGCCTCCAATGCGGGGCTAAACGATCTTAATAATGTGACTATTGCGGGAGGTGCGGATAAGCATTTCTTGGTTGAGAATGGTGCAGGCCAATATGTCAACCGACTTATTTCTTCTGCTGATCTTTCTAATGTTGCTGATATTGCGTTTCTTGCTTCACCAGCCCTAACGGGAAACCCCACTGCCCCCACTCAAGCTCAAGGAAATAATTCTACAAGTATTGCGACCACCGCTTATGTAGAGACAGAAATAGGATCGACTTCTGTTGGTGGGTTATCAGATGTAGATTTAACGAATCTTAATGACACTGATGGTCATGTACTCGCATGGTCAGCGGTCAATGATCAATTTGAAGCAGTGGCGAACATTGCGGATTATACTGATGAACAAGCTAGAGACACCGTAGGTACAGCATTAGCTGGAGGAACACATACAGGTATTACTTTCTTAAATAATGATGCGGAAGACACCATAGAAGCTACTGTGTCTTTAACTTCGTTTTCTGTTGGGGCATTATCAAATGTCACTTTGGATGGGGATGAAACAACCAAGCATTTATTAGTCCATAATGGTGCAGGTCAGTTTGTAAACCAAAGAATAGATTCCGAGGATTTATCGGATACTGCAAACATTGCTCTTTTAGATGGTGCTCAGACTTTCGCAGATGGGGTGGAAGCCACGACTCAAGCGAAAGCTAACGATACAACTTTAGTCGCCACTACTGCATTTGTCCAATTACAACTTGCAGATACCGCACTGACTGGAACACCCACAGCACCTACCGCTGTCACCAATACGGACACTACACAGATCGCTACCACCGCATTTGTGACTCAAGAAATAGGAAATACTGAGGCAAAAGAAATCTCAGATATTTCTACCACTGACCCTACAAATGGGCAGGTGTTAAAGTACACGACTGATGCGGGAGATGATCAGAATAAATATGTGCCAACAACTTTAGGTACGGCTTCCACTGTTGATACTGGAACCTCTAATGGAGAAATCCCTGTTTTAACAACCCATTATTTATCTGCTTTATCAGCAAATGAAACCGCAGATCTAATAATTAAAGGTCGATATATTGAGACTATTGACTATGGACTCGTGTCTGATGCCTTTAATGTCAATAATGATTTCGCACTTGATTTTAATGGAGATGGCTTAAATGACACCTTCCTTAATCTTGTGGTTATCTATGCTGAAGAAGACTACGGAGTATTAGTCTGCTGATTAAGATTAATAGTCTTTTTATACTTAACCTTTATATGAAACACACCTACCCATAGGAGATTAAAATGTCTGTAAGAAGAGTTCAATTAAGAAGAGGTACAACTGCTGAAAATGAGGCTTTCACAGGTGCAGTTGGTGAAATTACCATCGACACCACAAAGAAAACCATTCTTGTACATGATGGGGCAACTCAAGGTGGTACTGAAACGCTAAAAGCGGATATGTCCAATCTCGGCACAAATGCCTTGGCTGTGGATGGTACGATCTCTGTTGCAGACTCCGCAGGGGATGCCACTGTAAGAATTACAAACCTCGCTACCCCTACTGCAAATAATGATGCCGCTACCAAAGCATATGTTGACTTGGGTGGGTCTGCAAATCTGAATGACATTGATGATGTGACGATTGCAGGTGTCGCTGACGCTCAAGTTCTCGTCTATGATAATGATGGTGGGGATGCAGATGACCAATGGAAAAATGTAACCCTCTCAGGTGATGTGACAATCACTAATGCGGGGGTTTCCTCAATCGGTGCAGATAAAGTCATCACTGCAAAAATCTTAGATGATAATGTGACCAACGCTAAGTTGGAGAACTCATCTCTGACAGTAGGCTCAACAAGCATTTCTTTAGGTGCAGGCTCCACTACCCTTGCTGGTATGACAGGGATTGACTTTACAGTTGAACACGCTAGTATTGCGGCAAATATTGGAGCGAAGACTCTTACTTTAGGTGGTGGTACTTCTACTGTTGCGATTGCAAACGACATGACGATTGCAGGTGATCTCACTGTTAATGGAGACACTACCACAGTAAACACCGCAACTTTAGATGTAGAAGATACTGTCATTAGACTTAATAAGGGTGTTGCTGGTGTTGCAAACACCAATGACATCGGATTATTCTTAGAGCGTGGTACAACAGGGAATGACGCTGTTATTTTCTGGGATGAAGGTGATGACATCTTCAAACTTGGTACGACCACTGATGCCCACACTGCAACAGATTTTGGTGGAAACCTCACCCTTGGAGAATTGCAGTTATTAACTCTTACAGCCACAGGTGCAGGTACTTTTGGTACTACTGTTGGAGTTACAGGACTCTTAAATGCTGATGGTGGTATTGAGATTGATAATGGCGGGAATAAGTTTACTGTTAGCACTGGGGGTGCTGTTGTTTCTGTTGGTGGTATCACTGACACCACAGTAGCTTCTTCCTTCAAAACAGGCACTACCATTGGTAATCTTGTTTTAGCTGATGGAGCAATCAATTCAGCGGGTAATGACCTAGACTTCGGAGCAGAAGACCTAACTACAAGTGGGAATGTTTCGACAACAGGGGCAGGGACACTTACGATTGCGGGTACTTCTGCCCTTAATGATAATGTGACTGTTGCATCTAATAAAAACCTTAATATTAAGAAAGGGGCAACCCATAGCCTTCTTCTTAATAGTGATGTTGTTACAGATAACACCCCCGCAAATGCTGTAATCGGTGTAGCCCTTACCAATGGCCCAACATACGCGACTCTTACTTGGACAAACGCTTCTTCAACATGGGCGTTTAGTAATAATGTTTCTACTGCAACAGACTTGACTGTTGGACAAGATCTTATTGTTACAAGAAACATTAATATCACTGATGCTGTAGGCTCCACAGGAATCACTTTCAGACATGACGAAGCCGATGATGAGAATCAGACTCTTATTAGAGTGGATCGTGGTGCTACATACTCCTCATTAGTTTGGGACACAAGCTCGGCTTATTTCTCAGTTACCGATGGATTAAATGTTGTAGGTGCAATCACACAAGGTGCTGTTGATGGAGCTTCAAACTTCTCAGTAAGTAATACAGGTGTGATCACCACCGATAGCGTGGGACACACGATTGCTAACTTCACTATCAATAATGGATCAATCGCCTCTGGTACTGATGCGATTACCTTTGGTAATGACACTTTAACAACAACAGGTGTTTGTGACTTCGGTGCGACTACAGTTGATTCTTTGGACGCTTCTGGTGGTGGTATCACGCTAGCAGGTGCGATCAGTGGTGTTTCAAGTATCGCAGGTTCTGACCTCGATATTAACCTCACTGATAATGAAGCGACATCTCTTGAAGTCAAAGGAGATGTTAAGGCTAACGGTACTCAATCTTACCTCACCTTCGTCACTACAAATACCACAGAAGAGGTTGTGTTCAATCAAGGTGGTGTGGACATCGACTTTAGGGTTGAGGGTGATGGCAATGCTAACTTGATCTTTGCTCAAGCGAGTAATGATCGAGTTGGTATCAAGACTGCCGCTCCTGCTTATGACCTCGACATTACAGGTACTCTTGGAGTCAGTGGTCTTGCAGACCTTAATGGTGGTATTGATGTTAATGCTTCTGTCTTCACCGTATCAAATACGGGTGCGACTGTTATCACGACCACTTTGGGTGTCACAGGTATTTCTACCTTAGACGATACGCTTAAGGTCAAGTCAGCACCCACTGACGGAAACGCTATCATCTTCAATTCTGATCGCACTGATGTGGCGAAAGGTGGAGCGAACACAGATGTCAGTCTCTTGTTTGTAAAGGGTGGAGATAATGGCACTGACGCTTACTTGAAGTGGGATGATTCGGCAGATTCATTCACTGTAGATGGTGGTAAATTTCATTCAAACACCAACTTCTCTGTGGGTACTGCGATTGGAACACAAAACTTTACTGTTAGCACTGGGGGTGCAGTAGTATCAGTAGGTGGTATCACTGACACCACAGTAGCTTCCTCTTTCTTTACAGGCACTACCATTGGTAATCTCACTCTTACCAATGGTAAAATTGCAAGTCCGACATTAGCGTTCCACTCAGATGGGGACATTCTCTTTAGGGTGGACGAGAATGCCGATGGCGATAATAAGTTCACTTTCCAGAATGGATTAGACGCAGAAATCGCTTCTATTGATGAAGCAGGTGTCCTCACTATTGCAGGTGATGCTAATATTAATGGTGGTGATCTTACAGTCAAAGCGGCAGACGCTACAAATGCAGTGATCAACATTCAGTCCTCTTTGGGTACTGCGAATGGTGATAGTTGGACGATCACAGGATCAGATGAGGGTACTCGTACTCTTACCATCAGTGGTCAGAAGACAGGCGATGCTAGTTATCAAGGTGTTCTCACTTTAACCTCACATGACACTGCAACTTCATCAAATGCCTCCTTTGCAGGTGATGTTACGGTACTTGGTGGTAAGATCAACCTAACTGAAGGTTCAATCATCGACTCAACTACAGCAGGTACACTACTCTTAACAGAAGACATTGTTAAGACCTCTGCTGATCTTCAAGTTGGTGGAAATGATATTAAAAATGCGAATGCAGATACTGTCATTACCTTTGCAGGAGCAGGGTTTTCAACCACTCTAACTGCAACCACTACGATTCTTTCGGGTGATCTCAGAATCAACAATAACATCATTCAAAATAGTGAGGGTACTACTACTCTTACTATGGACACTGATGAAATGCTTACTGTTGCGGGTGATCTTACTGTTGGTGGGAATGACATCGTATTAGGGGTGGGTACTTCGACTGCAACGACCATTAAAGCTCCAACTCAAACCGCAGGGAACACAGATGGAGCTACTCTTACCTTATCTTCTGGTAGAGGTGTTGGTACAGGCGATGGTGGTGATCTTGTTCTTCAGACAGCGGGTGCGAATGGTGCGGTTCTTGCTCCTGTCCTCACTCTAACTCATTTAAAGAAAGCAACCTTCGCTGGAGACATTGACTTCTCAAACGGAACTATTCTCGGTGCTTCTGTAGGAAATACCCACTCAATGACTCTTGGTGGACACACAGGTTCGACTGTAATCACAGCAGGAGATCTTACAGTAACAGGTAATACTTTAGACTTCGGTAGTGGTGCGACCATCGTTAATACAGATAACGCTACTCTTACCATAACCGAAGCTACAACAGCTATAGTTGGGAACTTAACTGTCTCAGGTGTGATTCAAAATAGCAGTGCGGTCTCGACCTCCTTGCTCTTTAAAGACCCAACTGTTTATCTTGGTTATCAGAGTACGGCTGATGATAGAGATGTTGGTTTTGTGGGTGCGTATGGAGATACAAACTCTGCCGACTACTTAATGGGTATGGTTTATGAAACCGCAGACACCGCAGGTGGTAAGGGTGGTGTCTTTAAGGTTTTTCATGGTAGAGCATCTGTAGCAGAGCCAGCGGATACTTATGCTGTTCCTGATGGAGATCTTTCTACTGTGGATCTCGGAACGCTTCGTGGTGGTTCTGCTCTTGGTGCAGATAATACCGCAGGTACTACTCTTACGATCAGTGGTGGTGCTTCCACAGGTAATGCCACAGGTGGTGCGATTGAGTTTAAGACAGGTGGATCAGCCGATGGTGGAGCGTCAGTAGAAAACGCTCGAACTCTTGCTATGACTATTGAGGACGATCAAGAAGTCACCATTGATTCGGGTAGTCTTACAATCACTAAAACTACAGGGCTTACAGGAGATGAAGGAGCAAGTAACAACCCATTACTTGCTACCAACACTAAGTCTTTCCAAGTGACAGCAACAATAGACACTGCAATTGCAGATGACGCACACTCAATCGATTTTCTTGTGAATAATACCTCTGCATTATCCACAAGCGTAATCCTCGCTACTTGCCAAGACAAGAATGTTGAGGTTTATGCACACACTATCGTTAATGCAACTAGCTTTAAGTTTTGTGCTGTAAATCGTACAGGTGGAGAACTTTCCGCAGATGCAACTCTTGTTATCAACTTTGTAATCCTCTAAGGAGAATAAAGAGAGAGAGACTTAATCCTACAAGCGATAACTGGACTGTTCTGATGTAGGGGTAATGTAAACCCCAACCATCACAATATCTCTTGATGTCGCTTGTAGGGCTAAAGATAAACGAACCTCTTATGGTATCGACCAAACCCCCTCCAACTAATATGATCCAAAAGAGATCTAAGTTATAAGTGAAGGGGAACAGGAAAAGAGCGATTGCGTCTGGGATTCGTGGAGCGAAAGAGATCTTAGTTTTTTCAGCTTTGGTCATGGTTTTTTCAAACTCATAACTGACAGAGGCGAACACAAGTCCAAGTCGAGGATGGGTATGAGGATAGATCTTCATGGAGTAAGACTTGACTCCTACGAGTTTTTTAGCGGTTAGCAGGTGAGCGTACTCGTGTATGTATGCCCAGAGGAGGTAGGATAGTATAGCGTATAAAAGAAACATGGGAACTCCTTTTTGTGTAGATTTGTAGGGTTCATGGTAATATAGGTTGCGATTTTTAGTTTGTTTATAGGTAGAGTATAAATAACCTAATCTACATTAATGGAGAATAAATAAATGAGTGACTTTACATTCAAAAAAGGGACCTTCGTTCAGCTCAAGGCAAACTCAACCATTCATCTTGGTCGCCTTGAGAGGAACATCTATGAGGGAGACATCGTTGACTTTGACGGCTTCTCACTCAAGTTCAACGGACAAAATACAGATATGCCCGAACTTAAGGCAGGTCTTAAGCGAGGGTGGCTAACACTTGTTGAGGAGGGTGTGAGTGATCCTGTAGCAGAAGTTGCACCTGCACCTGCACCTGCACCACCTAAAAAAGCAATGCCTATTCAGACCGTCTATGATGAGGAAAGAGCTGTTGCAGAGGTTAAACCAAAAAAGGTTGCTAAAACTAAGAAGTTCCCTCTCGTTGTGGAGAACCAAGATAACGACATTCGACCTGTTGCTAAGGTGGTGAATAAATCGGGAGCAGAAATTGCTGGTGCTTCAAGTGCAGGTGATGGTGTCGCAGAGTATCAAGGGGCTAAATCTGTGGGTAAGGTCAATCTCAAGACAGCGACTAGCACCAAGACTGTGATTTCTGATGGGAATCAAGCAAGTTCGGAAGTTTCTAAACTCGACAATATGCAAGCCTCTGTGACCAAGACTGCTACTGTCGAGCCAGTGGTCACAGAAGAGGATGATCTTTTCTCTGATCTTGATCTTGATGAGGAAGTAGATGAGCAAGACCTAGAGAACGCTCAAATCCTTCAAGCGATTGATGGAGATGTTGATCCTGCACAGGGTGCTGTTGCAGTAGGTAAAGATAACTCTAAGATTAAATTTCTTTTAGGAGGTATCGAGTGGGACACCTCTAAGCATTGGAGTAAGAGAGCTAAGATCGCTTTAGAGATGTACGGTGATGACCAAGCGACTCTTGAAGCGATCATGGCTGTTGAGACTAAAGGTGTAATCACAGCCATCCAAAAGGGCATTGAAGAGGCTTAAACGCCTATATCGACTCTGTATTGCTGATACCAAACATTCCTTAGATTGCTTAGGAATGTTTGGAAATAGGGGATGTAAAGATTAGACTCTTGAACCTCAAGAGAAATCCAATCATGTTTTGCAGTCTTGCACCTCATTTTTGTTTTAATGAGGTTCGGGTTTAGGTTTGTGTTTTTGACAATGGTAATCTCAACTCCATGAATGGTGCATGAGATCACCGTTGAGGTATCGTCATCAAAGGTCGGGGGGTCAGACGACCCACATTCTTTGCAGACTTTCTCCAAGACATCTTTAAATGATGGGGAGCAATTCTGCCACCATTTATAATATGAGGGTTCACACATTACCCTCTCTTTTTCTTGTACTGTGGTGATGTTCATTCCACCCTTCCCTATAAGTTTCAATAAATTTGTTTAAAGTATCTTTCATTGAATCTTTATATGAAACTTTCTTGTCGAAAACACTCAGGGTGAGATTTTCGTAGGAATTGAAGGTTGCAGAGACATGGATTCCATGTAAATCCCCCTGTATGTACCAAGGGTCACCACCCCTTAAAGGCTCAACCCCGTCCCTACGATCCACCCCCAACTCCTGTAGGATTTGGTCTGCGTATGCGTACTTGAACTCATCGCAGTCGAGAACATCGACCTCAATTTTTGTCATTCCATTTTTCTTTGTGGTAATCATGTTTACCTCCTTACTAGTTATATATAAAGGGTTACGCACATGATAACTCAAGGGTACCCAGAATCTACTCTAAAGGATTTCTCTAAAATAGACTTCGATCTTCTTCTCAAAGACTTGACCAAATCACTTCTATGGATCGCTTTCTAGCTCGAACTAGTTTGATCTTCTCTCGGTTTGGATTGTGATTTTTCAGTCTTGGATTTCTCCTTGCTTGTTTTTTTAGGTTTGGGTTTGTTCATGTGCTTAATTGCTTCGAGACACCACATCGCTTATTCCTTTCAAGATATTTAAAGTTATACAGCTTTTACGAAGGATTTGAGCTTTACATTTTTTATTTGAGCTTTTCCATCTTCTTGGGCCAATGTTCATCTTTCAATTTGTTTAGGTATTTATCCTGTCCGTTTATAGCGTCTAAAGCGATGCTAGTCCCATAGAAGTATTCATCAAAGTCAGGGTTCTCTAAAAGTAGTTCTGCTATCTCTTGCTTTTCAAAAGAGCCTTGATACTGATCGCTTTCCTCGTTGGTGATGTAAACAATACAAGAAACACCATCAGGGTTCTCCTTCGTAAAAGCTGTCAAAGTCCTTCTCAAGTACATACTTGTACTTGTTCCATTAAACCCTTCTCTTTTGTCTAACTCTTTTAAAATCTCTTCCGTTTTCTCGATAGGGTATTCATATAAAGTGCCTTCCATTCTTCCGTAGGGTACAGTTCCAAAAACAAGGTGACCCCTACTCTTGGATTGCAGATTCAAATTTCTTGAGATTCCATTAATGAAAGCCTTTCCTTCATTACAAATGTCATCTGAAGAAATCGGCTCATACATCAAAGACCCATAGGCAAAAACTTTTAGTGCGTTTTTATGCGTGGATTTTGGTTTAACCTCTAATGGGTTTAAGTCTACATTCTCAAGAACTACTTTACCGTCTTTGCTTTCATGCACCTTCTTAACGCAAACCTTACATTTTGCAGGGCCTTTGAACTGCTTTTCATACCCCTCATAAATAGCATCCTCATCAATTGTAATAATCGTCATCTTCTTTTTTGAAGGCTCAAAAATAATCTGATTGCTAGTGTACATATCCACTTTACGAACAACATTAAAAGGGTTGTCTATCTCTTTGATTCTCTGTTTGTATAGTTTTCTAATCATGTCCATAGGAGATCTTAGGTTAGAGTCTAGTAGCTTATAGGTCTTTTCTTGCCTTTGCTTTGAAGATTCAAGAGATTCCCCATGTGTATAACCTGCATCGGGATGTCTCGCTCCATGATTTGTCCTCACAAAGTTTTTGTCTACAATCTCTTCTACTTTTGCCTCATGTTGACTTGTCATCTCCACTATAAAAGTGTTTTTGTGATCAGTGACTATAGTATGACCTCTCACACCCTTTCTGTAATTCGTCATACGATCCACAGCTTCTAAAAGAGACTTACATTTCAATGCCTCTAAAAACCTCCAAGCGTCTTTAGAAAACCGATTACGATCTCCAGGTAAACGCTTCTTACCCTCTTTTTCATCATGGTTTACAGCTAAAGCCGCATTCGTTATGCAAATGCCGTATTCATTCATTCCTTCTACCCAACCAGAGATTGTATCTTGAAAGTACACAATCTCTGTTCCATTATCTGCAATCACATGGAATACCTTAAAACTAGGGGTGTAGTTTCGATCCCTGTTCTTAAATACTACTTTTTTATCGTTCAGATGAGTGAGTGCAATTACACAAGCGTCTTTTTTCATTTTAACTCTCCTTGTCTTCTATTAAGACTTGTCTTACTAATACAAGGGTATAAAACAGTTATAAGAATCTTACTTTAAGAACCCGAATGTGTAGACACCATGCTCAAGGCTTTTAGCGAGCTGTTGATGTTTTACCCTTAAGGACTCCCACTTAGCTTTAAGTGTAGGCTCAGTATACCACATTTTCTTATGTTGATAGATACCCGCATCCCAAGCGTTGAGATGGAGATCAATCTCCTTACCTTTCTCAATGACTTTTGATGTCTTAGACCTCAGCTCAAAGCTCTCAACAAAAAGATCGTTTAGATCGCTCATGATCTCTTGAGCAAGAGGTGAAAGGTTAAGCGAGGGTAAGACATGGGAAAAGTAAGGGTCGCCATTCTTAGTCCATTCTGATGCGTCTACGAGACCACCCTCATGGTGAGAGGGAATCGGATTTGCTTTGGCATCACGATAAAGGCTTCTAGCACTCTTATGTGAGCCATACAGGTCAAGAGCTTCTTTACGAGTCAACCAAAAGAAATGGTTGTGGATGTTATGAGTCTTACCTTTGTACTCGACATCTCTCATAGAGGTCATGTTGTTAGAAATATGAAGTAGAGCATAAACATGGCAGTCATCTACCCATTGTTCATAACCTTCTTTCTCAGTCTGAGGAGCTAGATATTCGTCTTTGTCATTTACCCAATTACCCTTTACGAGTTTTCGTGCTGAGTAAAGGGCGATAGCTCGTCTCCAGCTTTCACCTGCATTTAAAGAGAAACCCCTATTTCGACTACAAGCACTAGAAGTGATATAAACCTCTTGTGCGTTATACATTATACAATTCCCCTTGTTGTTCATGTAACAAAGGTGGGGGGAAGCCACACGACAATTACCATCTTTACTTAAAGACAATCCAGAAGATTGTTGTGGTAAATCTAAAATTCCTCTTTCTGTATAAGCCATAGCCCATTTTGAAGCCTCTCTGCCATCGGAAGTGTAAAGATACTTTTCAGAAAGGGAAATGATACTATCATCTTTTATGTCTTTTAAAGTGACAGGCAAGTCCTGCTTTATATTAGTCTTGCCCTCGTTCCACAGTGTAAAGCTAACGCCCCAAGACCCCTTCACATCAGCGAAATGGGACGCTTGAAACATAAAGCCAGACTTATAATTATAACGGCTATACCAGTAGGGCCTGAACTTAGAGAAAGAACCACTTGTTATAATAAGTGGGGGGGAGAACACGCCTACGCTCTTACTTTTAAATCCATACTCAGACGCTACTCGCTCACATTGAAATAAGAACTGAGTATAAAGTTGTTGAGAGCAAGACCCTAATTTTGCTTTTTTCATTTCCTCATTTGCAATAGTCTTAGCTACGCCTTCTTTTGAAGTTCCTTTTTTTCCGTTTATACCTGCGGTAGCATAAGGAGGGTTAATAAGAAATACTAATCGCTTTCCACTCTCTGCCCCTTCTTTTAAGATCTTCTTTACAGATAAGGGCAATACATTGTCAGTTCCCTCAAAGAATGGACTTTCTGTTTCTGGGTTTAAAAAGTCATACTGAAAGACCTCTGACCCATAATTATATTCTTCTCTTTTCATTGCTATAACATCTGATTCTTCAGCAGTAGATAAGATAAGATTCTTAAAGTCATAGTCTCTAGTCAAGTTACCTGTACCAGCACAACAATCCCACACGATACAGTCATCTCTCCATGTTTCACCAAGCACTTTGTCCATCTCAGAATGTGCTTCATCTACCCATAAAGTAGGTGTATAGAACGCACCTTGTCGTCTACGAGTATCGTCCTCGATGATACGATCTCTCATAGATAATAGCTTATCAATGTCTTTTGCAGATAAACCACGCTCTCTACGCTCAAAGAATGCTCGCATAGAGGAAAGGTTTAGAGTGTACTCTTTGCCTCCCAAGATGATGGTGTCTTTCTTTGAAGGGTGTTCATAAGCATAGTTGCCATCTTCCTCTGAGTAAAACACACACCCGAAGAAAAGGTCGATCATCTCAACAGGCTGATAACGATCTTTAGGAAAGATATGATCAACCCAATACTGATACATTGCACTGATGTTCTTCTCCGAAGGCTTTACCTTAACAATAGCCCCTTCGGATAGTTGCTCACAAAGTTGTTTGAGCTTCTTCCCATCTACTTCAAACACAGACTCAAGATGCACATCAACGGCTACCTTTAGTTCGGGATCGGGTGAACTAGGTCGTCTACCCCAATCTATGTTAGCGTCTAAGAAACTTTTGATAGACTCAAAACTCACCACAAAGCAAAACTTTTCATCTCCAATGAAAATGACGCTAGGTAGATCATGCCCATTTTCCTCAAACCTCTTGCAGTAATAGAGAGCTTGAGCAAGAACACTTGATCGAGCAGTTTCAATCGTTAGGTCTGTGCCATACTTAGCTTCAAGTAAAACCCTTACAGGTGTCTTACTTGGTGTTTCCCAATCTAAGACTCCATCGGTAGCCCAATTTCGACCAGATATTGTTGTGAAGCTATCCCCGACCTCTTTTTCGAGGATGCCTCTTAGGAACGCATTTACATCTTGTTCTTTTCTCATATTGCTTCTCCTTATATCTCGTAATCATACCCTGTCGGTCTTTATATGATAAATAAGGGGTTACTACGAAGTAAGGAAACTCACAAATCTATCAATCACAGACTCCTCGTCTGAACGAATCTCTCCCTCCCAAATCACAAGGCAAGACACACCACAACGAGCATAGTAATCTACTACCTCTGCCTCATGCTCCTCATTGCTCTTTCCCGTCTTTGATTCCCCATGCCAGTAGTCTCCAAAGACCTCCACCACCTTATACACTCGTAAGTCATTCAAGATAACAATACCAGCAACATAACTCTCGTACTGACTCTCCGACAAATAGATGAAGTCGGGATTTCTTGCCCTATTGCTCTCTCTCAACCAATAAGAAAAGTTTCCTGTGTAGACCAACCTCTCTGGTGTAATCGAGTCAAAGTAGCTTTCTAGCTTGTTAGGTTTGTCGGACGATCTATTCGCCACACTACTTGGAGCAAAAGGAAGTCCATACCTTTCAAGACAAGTATTAATACGCTTCTCCTGGAACTCGTCAGTTTGTAAATAGTGTTCTGTACCATAACGCTCAAGATTGGTTGCTTTAGTGCGTTCTCTATGCTCGGCACATTGATTAGGGTGTTCTACACCATAACGCTCAAGGTTCGTCTTTTTAATGCGTTCCTTGATGATCTCCGAAGCAAACCCATTCTCTACACCATAACGCTTTAGGTTGGTCGCTTTACGCTTCTCTTTAACCTCATCACTATGGGCGATTTGTTCTACACCATAACGCTTAAGATTAGTCTCTTTCATCTTCTCTTTTACAGACTCATCTTGGAACACATTCTCAACACCATAGCGTTCTTTGACTGTAGCCTTACGCTTCTCATTTGTCTTAGGTATCGAAGTGAGTGCGTTATACTTAGCACGATAGTCTTTCGCATCATACCCATGCACCTTCCTCACATGGTCGGCAATACGCTTCTTACGATACCCACAAATCTTACAAGACAGGTAGTCCACACTCTCAATCAATTGAGGTTCATACAAACCCCTTTGGAAATACTCATCGAAGTTGAACTCGGACGAGGGAACTCCAATCTTGGTATCCCAATCGGGGCAAGCCTTAATGTGCAAAGGTAGACCCTTTGCCTTTACTACTTTCTTACAAGCTGGACAATGAGTTGACATATGTATCCTTTCTCTTAGTGGAGATTGATACTATACACCAAACTTTGCTTGCTTGTCAACCCCTAAACCACCCCTTGAGCCACACTCAAAAACTCCGAAATCATCTCGTAAGTACCTAGAAATAAAGGGAAAATAAGGAATCCCCGCGGCGAAAGAACGCCCCGACCAACATGCGGGCCAAAGGCACTTCTTATCCCCACGCCATATTTGGGTTGTTTTAATCCACGCATATATTTTGTAGTTCTTGCTTTAGCTTCAACCGACATCGACCACATTTGTTCAGCCGAAGATTTGAGTCCTTCATATTTGCTTGACCTGTCGATGTTAAGAGAGATGCCCCCGATGGAATAATCGAACTCGTCTACGATCCAGTTTGCTTGAAGAGCCATAGCCGCAAACTGTATCGCCCCTTGAAGAATGGGAGTTCTCCAAGCAGGTTTAATATTTACGAGTGAGTTAAGGTTTTGGAGTTCTTCAGTTTCTGGTGGTTGCATATTCCACCAATCTAAAGCTCTCTCAAGATACTCAAGCATCTCCTCATCTTCCCACACTTGACCAAAGACTTGATTGTAGCTACCAATGTTCGATTCATGCTCTGGTGGTCTGAAATGATAATACTTGTCGGGGTTCTGATCTCTAAGGAGCATACGCAACTTATAGACCATAGACTTTTGAGCTTCTGAGAGTTGTAATCCAAGTACAGCGTTCTCTGCGACTACCCCGAACTCTTGTACAACCGTTTGGGGTTGGCTGTTGACCAACTCTTTGAGGGTCCATCTGATCCGATAGCGACCATAGGTAGCTGTGGTAGGTATGCGTACAGATGCATAGTATTCACCTACCGATGGGTTTTCGGGTATGCGAGCTTGATCACCGATGAGTACATCTGTTTCGGGTGGTCCAGGGTCTACATAATAAAGTGCGTAAGTAATTTCAGCGGCATTAGACACATTCCCATTTGAGTTTGTGAGGAAGATGTCGAGATCGCCCCTTGAGAGTATTTGATTTCTTTTAAATGCTACAGCCATATTGAGCCTCCTTTAGTATAGTGTCATTATAAACAAGCTAAGAAAAGTTAAAGAATATACTATGAGTAAAGAGCAAAAGTACGAGAAGATTGACCATCCCGACCATTACCAAGCAAAGGGGATGGAAGCGATATCTGTGATCGAGGCATATAACCTCAATTTTTCGCTTGGTTCAGCGATCAAATATATCTTAAGAGCGGGAAAGAAACCTGGTGAGAGTTCTATTGAGGACTTGAATAAAGCTATTTGGTATCTTCAACGAGAGGTAGAGAGGCATAAAGAGGGCTAGGATCATATAAGGGGTTATTATCTGACTTCATATATGAAAGGACTGATTTATGTCTAACATGGAAACATCTCGTGAGGCACTTGAGTCAATCGAACCTCAAATCACCAATATAACAGATCGTGTATATCGGTACATCCTATCGAAGGGAGAAGATGGTATTACAGATGATGATGGATTTAGATCGTTAGGTATGAACCCGAACACATATCGCCCTTGTCGTATTAACCTCATGGATAAGGGTCTTGTCCTTAATACGAACACTAAGGGCATTACGGAGTCGGGCAGGAAAGCGTGGAAGTGGAAAGCAGTTGCCGAGTCTGAAGCAGTGCCACCAAATCGTGTCAAAAAGAGACAGCGAAAGACCTTACCCTCGATTGATCCTCCTCAGTTCCCTGAACATTGGGATACGAGTTTGAAGAAAGCTCAAGCACGACTTGTCTCTAAGTTATCTCAAAAAGAAGATGCACTTTGTCCCTGTTGTGGCGTAAGGGTTACAAAGTAATAGGTTCTTTTAATTTAATGGTGGGATCTTCCCATGCTCCACAAAGTTAGCATGAGCCAAAGGCCATAGCGTTTGGATTTGCCGAGAGATTTCTCTTGCTAAGAGTTTGATCTCCCATTGAGCATCGGGGTGATCCCTTTTAGCAATGAAACTATTAACCCAGTTGTGCAATGACCCAGTTGCCCAGTAAGTTGTATATAGATTCTGTGGGAGTATCATACGAGCTTGATCTCTTGCGACCCCTTTTTCTATTAACTGATTGTATAACCTAATAGAATCAGAAGCATGGCTTTTAATAGCAGACACAGCGTCTAGTTTAAGGAACTTAGGGTACTCATAGGGATCAAACTCTACGATGGGGTTAAATGTCTCATCAAGACTTGCTTGGCGGTTTTTAGTGTCTTGCTTCCTCATCTCATTTGGGAGGTAAAACTCGATGTCAGAGCTTGTGTATCTGCGAGAAATCTCGTTGTAAGAGAATGTCCTGTGTCGCATTTGTTGACGGGCTACGAAGAGTGGTACTTTAATCCAAAACGAAACGACATTATGTTCTGTGGTCGAGGTATGCCCCTCTTTAATGAGGAAGTTGCACAGCTTTTCCTCTCGCTCACCCATCTCGGTACTGACTTTCCCTAGACTTGCTCTCGCACTGTTTACGATAGTGAGGTCATCGCCCATAGATTGAATGAGAGAAACGCCCCCAATCCCATCCTCATAAATACTGACTATATCAGATCTAAAATCATTCGTCATAAGTCCACGATCCTTTCTCTATTTGTGGTATGTTTATCTATACCGATAGATCTTAAAAAGGAAAGTGAATAATGTCTCTAGGGGGGTCTTGGTTCAATCGAACACATCAGAGGGGAACGCAGGTAGGGTAGGTTTAAGGATGCTCTTGACAACTGAGAGCCTTTTTTTATAGAGCTTCTTGTACTGAACCTTTGAAAGAGGTACAGGTGTCTTTCTCTCTCTTGTTGTGGGAGAACATTCAATACAAATGTTTTCGTTAAAATCTTGAGTCAAGTAGTACAATGTACACTTGGGACAACGCTCATAACCAAACATAATAAACCTCCAAAGGACAGACAATGCGAAGAGATGGAACAGGGAAGTGTCCTGTACAGTGGTATATAGATGAACTAGGGAAAAAGATGTGGGTGTGTTCTGAACACCTCGCCCCTTACACGAAACACAGAGAACACTCGGAGAAGTGTTGGTACTCGACTTGTCTAGGTAGGAGTATGGTTGGATACCCTCTGACCCCTCAAGAACTGGAGGAGAGAAAGGCAGAGAAAGCACGAAAGACGATTAAAGAGGTCGAGGAAGTCATTCAGATTGACGAGTCAAAACAATCGACTAAGGAATGTGCCAACTATGGGTGTGCAAATATGATCGCTACAGGACGCAAGAGATACTGTTCTGACAAGTGTCGTATGCAAAAGGCTCGTGCAGACTATGAATCAAGAAACCCTAATCGAACTCGCAAACGCAAAGAGGTGGATTCTGAGAAAAAACCAAATCCGATCAGTCCTCCTAAACCTATAGCACCAGAGCCGAGCGACCTGTGTTCCTCAATCACCTGTTCTAATGAAGTACCTAAGACTCGAAAGGCTTATTGTTCAGACCCTTGTAGGAAACGAGCTTATGTACAGAGGAAAAAAGGTTGCTTTGAGACTAACGCTTAATCCAAGGCTTAGGTCTTTGAGGTCCATCGCCTCTTTTGTAAGCCCTATAAGCTTCTACAAAGTACATTGAATATAAGAGAGCGGTAAAAGAGATAGCAAGTAATGTCATTTTTAAGATCCTTTGGTTTATTTAAGGTTGGGTATATACCATTGACAGTATCCCCTAGCAAAAAAAAGTTAGGTTTAGACTATGCTCCATCTCTTTGACCCACACACAGATCATAAAACAGCCATTTTCTCACTGATTATTACCCTAAAATCTCTGACCCACACATCGTCTTTGGGTTTGATTTTTAACCGATTAGGTCTTAGTGCTGGTTCGATAAAGGGGTCTTTTGGATTTGACCTCCCTCGCTATGCAGAGAGGACATGACCCTCAATGTTTTTAATAGATCATTTATAAATGATCTTAAGTGATCTCTAACCTTAACTTAAATGGAGAACTCCTATGAGAAGATCAGCATCACAAATCATTAACAACCTTGAAAGACGCATTGCTCGTCTTGAGCGTACCTCAGCAACACGCAAAGTTGCAGGACACATCATCTTAGCAGGTAATGTAAATGTTCGTCAGATTAGGCGTGATCTTGAGGACACCTTTGGTATTGAGGACATTGATTTTGAAGATGGGGTTATTACTTTCCTCATGTCATCAATGGACAATAAAAAGGTCGAGAAACAGGTCAAAGCTCTCGCTCAAAAGCATGATGTGAAGTTTGAAAAGGGTGACTTCACCGATGGTCTTGGAATGATCTACACCAAGCAAGCATCTCGCAGAGGTCGAAGATCACATAACGCATGGACACCAGCTAGATTCAAGAGATAGGGATGTAATCTAAAGAGAGACTACAAGGATAAGGTAAGAACCCTCCACCTTCTCGGAGAGCAGTTTCTTACCCCCCTTAACGATTAAAAGAGTAGACGCTCCAAACTCTCTCAATTCAAGATGGTTACCTATAAAAACTCTCTCCCTTGGAAGATATGCGTTTTGGAGTTCAATCTCCAAACCATATTTAATCTTCTTCGTATGTAAAGACACTTCTTCTGGTCTAGTCGTTTTGACTTTAATAGACAACTCAGATTTATTCTCTTTATAGGTAGTCGTGTAAATCCTTGAATAATTTGCGTCCATACAACCTTCTTCGGGGTTGGCAGTGGCTAATACAGGGAATGAAAAAAGTACCATAACCAATAAGTTTCTTATCATAATCCTTTTTCTTTCTTATAACGGGCATATCTTTTTCTAACTGAAGAGACAGATCTATTTAACTCCAATGAAATCTTCTTATATGGAATTCCCTCTGATCTTGCTTGGTGGAGATAACGCAACTCTGACATTCTCCATTCTCTTTTTAGACCTAAGTTTAAATCCAACTCGCCTGCTTTTTTACGACAAGCCATCCATGTACGATCTACTAACACATCTGAAATCTCAAACCAATTTTTCCCTGTTGAGATCAAATTTATAAGTTGGTCTATATCCGAATCACACCAACTAGAGTTTTTACTTGTCCTTAGAGATAACCCTAGTCTTGACGCTTTGAGTTTAACCGAAGACAGGCTTTTGTTTAACTTTTCTGCAAGCCGATCAGACTTCATCTCACCAGACATCCTTCGGAGATATTTAACCTCTTTGTCAGTCCATGTCCTATTCGGTTTATACACCTTCTTTTTCTTAATACCAAGGGTTCTCATCCTACTCTTCACAGAACTCTCAGTACGATCCAACCTCGCAGTTATTTCGGATATGTTCTCCAAGTTAGCCCAAGCTCTTAAAGTTAAATCTTCTTCTGCATCCCATCTTCTATTTATACGAAGCATATTAGTCTCTCTCTCTCATAAACCTTTTATGACTCTCCCCTTTTTATATGATCACATCGACAAAGGCATACAAATGATTAACTTCTTACAAGACCCAAGTCACTTTACCACTATAAAAATGGCTTCTCTTTCGGAAAGACAACTAACAAGAATCGCCTGTTTGCAATATAGACAAGCAAAGACCCTTCGCCTTGCGTCTAACTGGTTAGCGAACCTAATCAGTTCGGGTGTAGCTAAAGTTAAAGGCATGGCGAAGTATGTTAAAAATGCGTTCTTAAAAATCTTAAAAGTGTTCTTTGTTCAAACTCCTGTTGTCAACCTTTTCACTAAGTTTTTCCAATCCATTGCTTATGAACGACTACTCTCAAAGCTCTATCACGCATGGGAACTTGGGGGCAAACATAGAGAGAGCGGTGAAGACCTTCTGAGTAGAGTGGGATTCATTAAGTATTACGGGTCAAGAGATGGACTCTTTTTTTATGATGATTACTTGAGTGGATATGAAGAAACCGCAACTACTAAAGACCTAAGAATCAAGGCGATAAACATCGCAAAAGAGGATATTGGTCTTAGGACAGTTACAGAGATTATAAAAACCGCTTGGGAAACAATAAACCCCGTAAAACTCGTTGAATCTTTTTATACCTCCATACATGGGATTGGGAAAAAAACAGACCAAAGTTTTCTCAATATCCTTTTATATCAGTTAAACTTCGCCATCCCCATGATGTTAGCTATCTCCCTCCCACACCTTTTCACTCTTAAAATCTTAGGTGGGCTGGCATTAGGGTCACTCATAGGGTACAACCCTAAAGATGTGTTTGTAGGACAGAGCACTGCTATCAAGAAACTCAAAAAAGAGATTGGCGGTCTCTTCTCAAAGCAAAATAGAAGATTTGAATTAGAAGATCTCTACGAAGAGATCCCTGAAAAAGAGGTCTTCTATCATGATGCACAAGGTGATCTTAAATCTGTTGCAAGAGCTTCAAGAGAAGAAATAGAGGAACTAGTTAAAAGTATTTAGCCCTTTAGTGTATTTAGCCCTTTAGTCATATAATGAAGTATGACTAAAGGGAGTAAGAAAATGTACTACGCAGGAATAGGATCGAGAAAGACACCACAAGCCTGTCTTGACTTTATGACTAAGATAGGTCGGGTATGCACTAAAAAAGACCTCACACTGAGATCTGGTGCTGTCGGGGCAGACCAAGCCTTTGAGCGTGGGTGTGATCTTGAAAGTGGTCAGAAAGAAATCTGGTCTCCTAAGAGTCAACACATCGTTGAACATGAATGGGCGATTGAGAAAGCTAAGGCTGTGTGTTGGGAATACCCTTTACACAAGATGAAGCCTTATACACGCTCACTTATCATACGCAATATGTATCAGATCTTTGGAGATGATGAAGAAAACCTCAAGCCTGTTAAGTTTGTCGTCTTCTATTGTGTGGGAGACCCACTTATGCGAGGGAAAGAGTCTGGGGGGACACGATATACTGTCCGAGCCGCACATAACTATAATATCCCCCACTTCAACCTAAGAACAGCCCAACTCTATTTTGCAGAGTATTTAAAGGCTTACCCCAACCCCTTACTCAACCCTCAATTTATCCCCTTTTAGGTTGGTGGTCTTTAAAGCTCATCTCTCATTTTGAAAGGTTAACCACCAACTCCTCACAAGAATAATTTAACATCCTCCGAGCATAGTTTTCAGTACACGCTTCAAAAGGGGCAACTGTCACTTTCCTATATTCATATGCACATTCGGAGACATATAGGTAGGCTAAGTCACAGAGTCTCTTCTCTTCTTGCTCTTGCTTTTCTTTCTTAGTTTGAAGCTTACAGTCCACCATCAAAAAAGTGATGAAAATAATAATAGGTAATACTTTCATATCGTTCCTTAGTTGATTAAAAACCCTCATCCTTCTTTAGAATGTCTCATACATGACATAATTTATCGTCACATCCATTGATACCACATACTTATTAAGAGTCCCATATAAAACTGCAATGTTTGGGTCATGCGAAGGACCTGTAGAAAAATTAGCGGGTACAAAATGAGGGTAAGTTGTCCAGTGTACCCCCGCTGTGTTGTCTGTTTCTAGATTCCAAAAAATCTTCGTGTTTGCAGACATCGAATTAACTGGAGCGGTTAATGTGAAGTCTGTAATATTAGTAGCCCCTGTGGATACGGTAACCTGACCGATATGGATTATTTTTACTCCTAGTGATTTAAGAACACCATCCGCTTGAACTGTTAAAAGTCGTTGGTCATTGCCCACAGAATTGGGGACCGAAGCTGAACTCACCTCCACATCATCGGCAGTTAAGATAATATCCCCGTTGCCATCCGTAGCTAAGGAAATATGCCCGTCTGACCCTAAACCTGTGGAGATATTTATATCTCCTCCACCTGTACCTCCACCAGTGGAAATATTTACATCACCACTCCAATCAGCACTAGCTGTACCAGATCCTATAGTCAAAGCACCACTCCGTTGTGTCGAGGTATCTCCCGTAGTAATACTGACAGAACCAGATTCATCGATACCCCCTTGACCCGAACCTATAACAATGTTGCCCGAATGACCTGCGTCAGCTGTGTTTGCAGTACCCCCTGTCTTTATTGTAACACCTCCACTTGTAGACCCTGTATCAATAAATGGAGCACCCGAAGTAATAGACACATCCCCTGATGTTAAATTCCCTCCACCTGTGGAAATATTAATCGCACCACTTTCATTTGAAGCTACAGTATTCGCATTCCCTGTATACAAACTTATCGAACCACTATTTCCATCAATGGTACTTGAGCCTGACCTAATTACAACCCACCCAGAGTCCCCTCCTGCATTTGAAGAGAAAAATTGCATAGATCCACTGTTGCCCTCCTCGGACTGACCCGAACTTAAAGACACCGAACCACTAGTGCCTATCTCGGTTATGCCTGTTGTTAGGGTTAAGCTCCCCGAAAATACATCATAGGTACTTCCTGTTCTAATGGTTATACCCCCACTATTTGCTAACTGTGTATTGGTCCCATATACTGGAAATCCGTTGACTTCTGGACCACCTGTGGCGATAGTGATTTCACCACTTGAAACAGTATCCGCGTCTGTAAATCCTGTTTTGATTAAGATTTCACCACTGTCTTCACCAGTTGTAACACCCGTGTGTATGTCTATCTTTCCTGATAGATCTGCTACTGTTTGATCCCCTGTGCGTATGTCTATATATCCCGAATTACCTGTACCTGTTTGATCCCCTGTTGAGATATTGAAAAGACCACTATCTCCACTACCTGCGTGAGACCCTGTGGTGTACCAGATCCCACCCCCTTCTTGAGTGTTATTACCATCAGTGACATTCCCTGTAACTGCTTGAATATGACCCCCTTGGCTTCCGCCTGTGGAAGCCCCAGTGACGAACTTTATTCTTCCTGGTTGGGAATACGAATCACCTGTTGTCAGATCTATATTACCCGAAGTATCACCTAAACCATCTGTTGCACTCCCTGTGTAAATATTAATAGTACCACTATTGTCTCCACTTGAGTCGCCCGTGTAAAGACTTACATCACCTGTTTCCCTCGCTGAGTTTCCTGTATAAAGAGATAATGTACCACTGTTTGCCCATGCTCCAACACCTGTTCCTGATGCTACTGTAACATCACCTGTGTTGTACGGAATTGCACCACCATTTCTAGTCACTACCCCAGAGACTAAACTAATATCTCCACTCGCTCCCCCTTCCCCTGCTGACCCACTAAAAAAAGAAATATCCCCTGTAACACCAGAGGAGGATGATCCCGATAGAAAAGTTATTGACCCTGTAGCTCCAGACGAGGTATCCCCTGTTGAATAGGCAATAGGTCCAGACCCATTTAGACCCCCTTGCCCTGTCTTCATTATTAAGTTACCTGAACTACCATTATGGGCAATATCTGAAGTACCTCCTGTTTCTATTGTAACACCCCCACTTGAAGAACCTTGAGCGTTATGGGGAGTCCCTGTTTTAATGTCTAAAGACCCCGAACTCTTAACTGCACTCACATTACCTGTATTGATTAGGATATTACCTGTGTGCTGATCACTAGTAAGGTCTTGACCTCCTGTTTGAATCGCAATCGCTCCTGAGATACTTGACGCTGAGTTATCTGTGTTATCCCCACCAACAATTAATATGTTCCCACCCTTATAACCATCCCCTCCCAGTATGGTTATGTCACCGCCATCAATAGAGTCTCGATTAGGAACACCTCCCTTAATCACAACGCCCCCTGCGTCAGATGTATTTTGAACCGTAGCATTACTACCTTCAATGAGTACACCCACTTCTCTACTTGCTGTGAGGGAAGTGTCCGCAGAGTTAGGGGTTAGTTTAACGGCATTAGCTTCTTTTTGAGCGTCAATCGTTTTCTGTATCGCTGTAATTGTAGACATGATGTACTCTCCTTAAAGGTGGTGTTCTTTACATCATACTACACAATAAACGATTTATAAGATTACTGCTTCAAATGACATTCACATACCATCTATGGGATGACGAAACTTGTATTCTTTCATCATCTCATATTCCATAATAGACATAGTGATCCTTACCATATCCCCATGTGTCCAAGAGATTCCTTTATTAGACTCGATGGGTTCTAAGTTGGTTTCTTCATCTGGTGTAGGGATGTTGGTAATGATCTTTGCTTTTATTGTTGTTTTGTTTTGAGCGAGAGCTTTTATTGTTCTGTGAGTGCCATCAATGATCTCACCATCCCATATTAAAATAGGATATGAGAGGTCGGCTTCTAAGCAACGCTCTATGTGTTCAGAGGGGTGTGACTGACCCCATGACCATTCGTCTTTGAATGATTCTGGAATCTCCCACTCAATTGCATCAAGGGTATCAAATTTAGCCCATAGCTTCTCAACATCCCAAGCGTATCTTATTCCATCTATATTTGTACTAAAGCTTCTCATTTCTTCTTCATATCCTATAATGTCTAAAACACTGTCACAGTATACACGAACAGGTCTTGGTATTAAAAATAGCGGTACACATACACTAATAATACCAAGAAGATATGAGAACATTTTAACTCCTATTTCAATCCAAGTTGATCTTCAACTTGTTCAATACCTTTTTCTTTGTATTCAAGACACTTTGCATATAGAGAGTTGAGGTAATCGTCAACACACCCGTTATCATCAAGGGCATTTACTATATCTTTGAGATACTTATGACCTTTACCTTTGATAAGATTTTTAGCCATCTCCCTTATAGAAAACTCACCATTGTATCCAGTTCCGCTTTCATTTGTAATGTAGATCACAGATCGGACACCATCAGGGACTTTGTCTGTGTATACACGAACAGGAACTCTTAAATAAGAGTTGATCTCTTCATCACGATCAGCACGATAACCTTCTCTCTGATCCATCTTTTTTAGAACTTTTGACGCTACACTCATAGGATATTGAAGCAATAGTCCTTCCATAGATCCACCAGGCACAGTGCCACATACATAGTGTCCACGATTGTCGCTGTATCTGTTGAACTTACGACTGTAAGATTTGTTTGTCGCCACAGTCTTTGAGATCAAAAGTTCTGGGTAGGGAATATCTCCCATAAGTGAACCATAGACAAAGACCCTTAGAGAGTTAAGATCTTTGTTCTCAAGGAGTCTTACAGAAGGACTTCTTCGGTTCCAGTTGTAATATTCGTAGAACTCTAGTTTTACCTTTGGTTTATATCCTTTAGGTAGTCTGTTTTCAATGCCACAGAAATCCACTTTACCTGGAATCAAGTAGGTTTTCATACAACACTCACTAGAGTCAATAACTGCTAGTGATGTGGTCATCATTCCATCATCAAGGTCACGAATCATATTGTTCGGGTTCTTGTAGTCTTTGAGCCTTCTTCTAGTAAGGCTTAGTGCAATGTCATTTTTATTTTTACATTGACTTAACCATCTTTTAGCTTGTTGATGTCTATACTTTGAAGAAACAAAGTCTGGGCCTTTTGTGTATCCTGTACCTTTTGTGTCTACTCCATGATTGGTACGGATAGCGATTTCTTTATTCTTTAGATCAAGAAACTTGATCCAGTGATTTCCATCTTCTGGTTGTGGTTCAAAAGTAATGATTTGGTTTGGGTCTGAAATAAAGCAGTGTCCCGACATACCATTACGAACAGCCTCATTCACAGCACATGATACATTATCATGTGCGAGTATCTTGCGAATACGAATACCATCATCTGCTCTTGACTTTTCTTTTTTCACTACTTCGTCATCAATGACTCGTAGTGCGGAAGAAACAACTCCAATTCCATATTCATTAACACCCTCAGACCAGTCGGTATCAATATCATAAAGATAAGCAACCTCTACCCCATTGACTAACTCACGAATGATCTTGATCGCTGGTACATAGTTCCGATCTCGTACTTTAACAAGACAGTTGCTATTAGAATATTTACCCGCACCTATGATACACATAATCGTTACCCCAACTGAGCGTATAGATATCTTCGTTTGAATCTTTCATTCTCACGAAGCATTTGTTGGATTTGTTGAACTGCGGCTCTTCTAAAGATTTTCTTAAAGAGAGACTTCCCTCCTTCAAATATGCTTGTACCTAGACCTTTAAGGAACTTGAACCCTTTAGTGAGGTCTTTAAGTACACCCACTCCAACGGTAGCAAAAGAGACACCTAGTTTACGGATGATTTGAGCTGTCGCTTTTGTATCTGTAATGAGACAGATTAAAAGAACAATCCCAATCACTTTTACGATACCTAGTCCAACTGTAGCTAAAGCTGTTTTCATTAAGAGAGCGATAGCGGCTGTCTTGAGGATTGTGATCCCAACTTTAACCACGATTAACTGAGTGTCTGGTAGACCTGCTACATACTGATTGAGATCGCTAAACTTAGTTACTGCCCAGTTAGTTAGGGTAACATCATTTTTATCAATACCCATCATATCTCTTAACTCATCTACACCAACATTTGCAACTTTAGCGACTTGTTTAGGTGTGCGGGCAGAAATCAATAAACCCATCATTTTGAGTGTTGAACTGAAGTCTCCTACTTTTTGTAGTCGATCTGCGATTAGTCGTTCATACTCTGTTTTAGGTCGCACCCCTGCATCGACTAGAGTGTGGAGTTTTTTAGTGAGTCCTCGTGACTTTAGAACATTAGCAACAAGATCAATCTCGCCTTTGTTAATGCCTTTTAACTTCTCTTTGAACTTATTGGTTATTTCTGTAATGTAACCTAATCCGACAGTGTTTCTCACTTCTGGATTATCGAGTTGATCCATAGCGTCATCCATTGTTCCTGCATAAGCTGTTTTTCCATCATTTAAGATCATGGAATACACTCTACGCATACGCTCAAACTCTTTAGACTTACCTGTGGCTAGAATAGCCCTACGGATCATTTGGTTTTGTTGGTGTGCAACCAACACATTGTGAATACTTGCTGTACGATTTTTCATATTTGAACTTGCTTTCTTTTTAGTGTGTTTTTCTTCCAAGCGTCAATAGCCTTTTGACTCATGTTAATGAGATCTACGACAAGTGGCGTAATCTCTTTCTTTTCCTCCTCAGAGCGAGGTTTAGCATATGTATAAGGCATTACGATAACTCCTGTTCTTTGTTATAGTGTGTACTATAAATAAACTATAACAAAGCGTAACCCCTTATTTATAGACTAATGTCATCAACACTAACTCTAACAAGGAGAACAAGATGTCTCGAACACATAATCATCGTAAACCAGCTTATGAGGGTGGAGAGCCTAAGTCTTGGCACTCTCGTTGGTCATCACCTGCTTCACAAGAAGCTAACCGAAGACGAGATCAGAACAAGACTCGCTCTATGTGGAAAGTTGCTCTTGAGCAACTCCCTACATCGGCTTGGGAAGATGGAGTGGTTCTTCGGTTCGGTAGAAGCCACTTTCTAGGTCGAGTACACTAAGTAACCCCTTATCTATGAGATAAAGAAGAAGAGCGTAAGCACCCTCTCTATCAAGAGGCTTGCGAAGCTGACAGAGAAGCCATTATGCGTGGCGACTATAACTTTAAGGGCATCGGTTGGAATGCCCCCCCACATTCAAATAGGTAACCCCTTATTTATAGCATCATATAATCCAATACTCTTGAAAGGAGAATCACATGGCTTTTGAAAATATCGAACAACTAAAAGGTAAAACCCTCTCTAATGTAGAACACAAAAGCAAACTCGATGATGAGCTTTGGTTCTACACGACAGAGAACAAAGCTGTTCGTCTTTGGCATCGACAGGACTGTTGTGAATCAGTCAGTGTCGAGGATGTCATAGGTGATCTCAATGATCTCGTAGGATCTCCTTTGCTTCGTGCAGAGGTTCGTACAGAGGACGGACAGTCATCTTATGGTGATCTCATGTATACCTTTTATGAACTTGCTACTATCAAGGGGTCTGTGACGATCCGATGGTACGGTTCTTCAAATGGCTACTACTCCACAAGGGTATCCCTTGCCGAGTACGATGTAGATGAGGAAGGCGATGTGGTTTGGTCAAGTGAAGATATAGATTGGTGATATATAAGACAAATAAAGGTTAAATATGATTAAGTGTAAATTGCCTCTAATCAATGTGGATTATAACGACTAAGGTGTCATCTCAACCCTGATGGGATACGCTTGGTATGTCGATCAGCTAACCCAGAAGCACACCATGCGTCTGGCTTGACTTCTACATTCTCATACCCATAACCACGCACCATAGCGACTAGGGATCTTGAGAAGCGACCCGTTCTGTGGGTTGTACTCTCGTTGCTGACATCGAGATGGATTGAGATATTTGCGTTCGGTATTAAGTCTCTTATTTTAGAGGCTACTTTAAGTGTTGTATCTACTTCAGAGAAGACTCGTTCATAAAGATTATGGTGTATTGGTCTATTCTCATGTTGCTTATAGAAGTATCGGCAGTGGTATTGTTTATTCTCACAGAGGACTGCGATAGCTGTGGCTAAGAAAGTACCAGAATTGAAAGGTTGACTATCAGTCCCTAAAATAATCTCATGTTCGTATTGAGATGCTTCTTTTAGGAACTGGATGATACAGTCATATTCGATGATCTTTTTCGACCCTCTTCTCCACATCTCCCTAACCTTTCGATTATTTGTTTATAACTAACCATACCATATAAGGAGGGCTAAATATGTTTCACCATTTAACATTAGCTGTTAGAGATAGAATGATCAAAGAGTTACAAGAGTATTGGCAAGACCATCCTCGATACACAACACTGGCGAAAAATATACAAGGTAAATATGCCTTTGAGGAGCGACCTCAATTTGGCATGGTGGTCAAAACAGGTGGTGCTAGTAATGTAGTTTTAAGCCCTGATAACTTTATCGCTACCGTAAAAGGGTCAGTTGTTCTAGCGAGTGTTTTAGGTAAGAAAAGTACCTCAATAGAGTGGGTGAGAGAGTCTACTTTTGAGACTCCGAGAAAAGGGGTTTATCATTTCAAGTTCACCAAAGCACCTGGAACAGATCCCAATAACTATGTCATCACACAAGATGTTTATCAGTACCAAAAAGAAGATATCTTGATCTTCACTGACCCCACAACGATAGAACTACTTGAAGAACCTTTGGCGAACTCTTTTAGGTTGATTGAAGATCCATCGGGTAGATTATTGGAGTCTACAGAGTATGTTCGTAATGGTACGAATGTGACTTTGACCGAAGAAGTTCCTAGAGGGTTAAGTCTGAGAGCACAATATACATATAAAGAGGCTGACGCACCCTCCCCTTATATCGTTTGGCCAGACCAAGTGTATAGAGAAATCATTCCAGGTTGTTTGATCGCAGTTGGTCGTTGGGTAGAAGATGGTGATGAACAGATCATTGTGGTTGAGGATGCCCAGCAAGCAACATATCACGAGTATGGTGGTCGTTGGGATATAAGCGTTGATATTGACTTAGTGACTAGAGATGTTCATTCACAAGCAGACATAGCAGACCGAACAGTGGTGTGGCTCTGGGCTAGTTTACGACCTAAGCTCGCCAATCTTGGTCTTGAGGTTTCGGATGTGAGTTTGGGGGGAGAGGGTGAAGAAGTGTATGACGACAATGCAGATGATTATTTTTTTACTGCGAGTATGAGTTTATCCATACAGGCGGATTGGTTTGTTCACTTTCCGTTGGTTATACCCCTGTTGAGGTATAACTTAGAAGGCGTTGTGCCAGTTAAGGAAATCATCACTTCTCCCTTAGCTGGGATAGGATCTGATACAGATTTCTTACAGAGGCTTCTTTAATAGTTTATTTATGAAACATCATATACAAGAGAAAGGGTCTATTTTATGCCTATCCTAAAGTTTCAATGTACAAGTTGTGGTTACTCACAACGCAAGAGAGTCTCCAGAGGAACAGATACTATTTCTTGTTCTTGTGGGGAAAGTGCATTTGCTGAAGGTTCCCCTAATCTCACAGTAGGTTTCCAAGCTGATGTCTCTCAATCCATGCGAGTACAAGATTCGGGTATCGAGTCTTTTGATATGGACTATGATCGAGTGATAGGTGAGGACGCACAAGCTAAGTGGGATATAGTTTATAGGAGAAATCGGGATAAATGGGACATCTTACATTCCACAGGAGACTCTGGGGATGACATAATGAGATTACCCGATGGGTCATACGACTCTTTGCCCGATCCTGCAAAGGTTTTTCGTGAGACCCGTCAAAACGGAATGAACAAATTAGAACAACAAAGATCATCCTCAACTAAGGAGTAAAGCTCATGGCTATTGAAGGCGGATACGCACCACCAGGTGTATACACCCGAACAATTTTTGAAGATACCAATACTAATATCGCACAGTTGCAAGGTAAAGTACCCACCCTCATGGGTGTCGGTAAACAAACCTTTCAAGTCACAGGTAGTGAGTTAGTAAGGGGATCTTCTTCTACTATAGATCAAAGGATCGTTGAAGAAGATCCGACAGGACGCATGATCTCGGATACTAATCCTGATGGTTCTTTTGTGTTGTCTGAGTTCGATGGTGTCTTGACAGAAATATATACAAGACATTCCCCTATCGTCACAGGCGATGGGAGTGGTACAAACTCAAACACTCCAAGCTCTGTATCCGCTACCATTAATGGAAATGCTACTGTTATCATTGAGGTGGATGGTGCGAACGGAAAAATCCGTCTTGCAGAAGCTCCAAGTCTCGGTGATGATGTAAGAGTCTCTTACTTTTTCAATCGTACAGACACTTATGTTGAAGATGAAGTCTTAACCACACAAGTTAGTGATTTCCAAACTGAGATCAGAGGTTCAGCTTCTAACTTTGTTATCACAGCCGATACTAACACTCTTATCCTCACTTGTGATGGTCAGACTAAAGTCTTGACTTTAGGTGTTGAGGCAGTTCGTGCCGACTCACTAGATAAAGTTGAGAACATCATCAATGGTGCTTCCATCGGTTCACTCGTTGCAAGCACTTATGTAGATCAAGATGGTTCAGAAAATCTTCTTCTCTCTGCTGATGGTCAAATCGTTGTGGGGGCGGGTACTTCTAACCTTGCTCTTGGTATTTACACCAATCAACAAGGTACTGCTAGAAATCGTACCTTCTTCACAGCAAAAGGACCTATTGTAGATGGTTCAAATGGAGGCGTGATTACGACTGATGTCAACCTTATCTCCGTTAAAGTGGACGCTGTTGCAGTTCAAGCAGAATCCGTTGATGGGGCTAATGGCTCGTTTACTCTTGTAAGCCCACCAAAAGTAGGATCGACTGTAAGCGTTTCCTACTATCAGAACACTTTCAAAGATCAGTTCGATTTCATTCCTGGTCGAGATGTTAAATCACTAGATCGTGTTTCACTTGTTGCAAGTGGTGGAGGTGCTTCCGCTCTGTTTACTCAAGATGTAGATTTCGTTTTGAGTGATGACAAGATCGTTTGGGGTACTGCTTCAATCGTATCTCTAGGCGAAACACAAACAGGCAATACTGCTTTTGGTTCAAATCAAGTTTCTGCCCTTCTTCGTGATGAGAAAGGGTATCTCCTAGAATGTGTCCCTGTTACGAACACTAGCGTTATCCCTCCTAGAGTTCTTGCGAATACCTTTAAACTCCCCTATCAGCCAGTTGACGGTACAGGTTCGGGCATCCCAACCTCTAACACTGCTTTGATCCAAGTTCGTACAGGCGTTTCATTTGCTGATGCTCTTGAAAATCCTGTTGCTACTGTGACTAGAGTTGACCCAGCTAATTCACAGATTACTCTAGCGACTGCACCTCCTACAAACCATAAGGTCTTTGCGACCTTCTTCTATAGCATCCTCCAAGATCGTTTCGATCTTAATGCTTATAATGTGGCAGTAGAGACTGTTGGTGCGAGTGGTATTGGTACATATACACTTACATCAGGTACTACCTCTTACTACGGAGCTGAACTTACCGCTAAGGGTATTGATCTTACCGAAGTAGTTGTAGAATTCCCAAGTGGTTCAGAAGCTCTTATCGGTACTCGATTCTCTAGTGGTACTCCTGTGGGGGAAACTATCACTCTTGAGTTTGGTGACTTCGAGGAAACCCCTGCGATCTTCTTCGCAGAGGGATCTGCTTCTTATTATCTCGTTCAAGGTCAGAGCGACACACTTAACATCACTGTAGATCAACATCCTGTTGTTGTTCTGTTTGATGAACCTACAGGAAGTAGTCGTCTTGGACATATGACTCATGCTGTAGGTGAGGTTCTTCCTTATACCGCAGAGTCTAACAACGCTGATCTTGGTACTGCTATCTCAACTTCGGTTGATCTTGTAGTTGATGGTAAAGCATTGGCTTCTGCTACAGTTGCAGGAGATGACAAGACAATCACTCACCTTGTTGCAGAAATTAACACTCAAGCTAACCTCGTTAAGCCTGTTTATACTGCTATGTCTCCTATGGGGGCTTGGACAGCTTCAAATGTTGGTGTTGCAGACGCATATCGTAAGTTCACTTTTCAGTACACAGGTAATGCGAACGCAGGACAAACATTTGCAAACTGTACTATTGATGCAGGGAACTATGTTTTAGTCGCTGATCTTGTAGCCAAGGTACAAGCCGCGATTGACTTACAGATTGCGGCTGTGGGTGGAGCTTACGCAAACTTAGATATTACAGTTGGATCTGATTCATCTAATAGGCTTACCTTTGAACTCACCACACTCCCTGTGGCTGATGCCTATGGGTACATTGAGTTTACAAGTGCAGGTGGTGATTTCCTTGATGTGGCAGGTATTGACTTTGCCGCCGCTATTGGAGGCACTCAAACTAAGGTTGGTATTCTTCCTGTAGCGACTAAGGTTTCGACTGCTCTTGGTGGTGGTGCTCTTAGAGATCGTTTGATCTTAAGAAATCGTACTTTCATCGGTAATAAATACTATTCACCAGTTGATCTTGGATTAAGTGTCACCACAGGCACTAACCTTGATCTCATGGGTATCTCACCAACTCTTAATGTTATTTCAACCCGTACTTCGGTTCTCGACAACCCTAGTTTAAGGCTTACAGTAGGTTGGGATGAGATTTCTAACGATACCTATATCCCATCTAAGAAGTTCTACGATGGTACAGGGGCTGAAGATGCTAACCAAGTTCTTTCGCTCACCATTGATGGGACACCAGTATCTGTTACTATGACAGCAAATGGTGCAGGAACAGACCTTGATATCCAAGACATTGTGACTCTCTTGAATCATGGTGTAGACGGACTTCTTACAGCTACTGCTCATGTTGAAGGTCAGTACATTCGTATTGTAAGCGACACGAATACGACCACCTCTTACATCAAAGTTGGAGCAGGCACTGCGAACACAGCATTTGGTCTAACCGAAGGTACTGTGGTTGCTACTAAGGGTCTTTCAGCACAGTCTCTTTCAGACGCTCTTATGAGTAGTCTTGAAGCAGGTGGTGCTCTTTCATTAGCTCTTTTCTCAGTCGATCAGACAGGAGGAGATGTAACCAAGTTTGGTACTAACGCTGTTGCTCTTATTCACACTGACGCTGTAGGAAAACAGTATCTTGGTTTTGAATCCCTTGAAGCAGGTGTTGATAGTATCCTTGATGTGACAGGTGGTAATGTTGCTACTACTAAGGGTACAGGTCTAAAGATCACTACTGATTCGGGTGCTGTAGGCGAAGCCGCTTATCAAGGTTATAACCTTTCATCGAATAACCCTAAAGGCACAGGTTCAGCAGGTACTTCTACCCTTAAGGATGCTGTTGGTGCAGATGGGCGAGTGAGTCAAACTTATGTTGACTCGGTGACAGGTTTCACAATCACCATTCTTCCTAGAGAGGGTGGTGTAGCTTACCCAACAGGTGCAGATGCGACTATGACCTTTAATGTAAGCTCTAGTCTCAAGACTAATGCGAACATTGCACAGTACGCTATTCCAGGTGTTTCTTTAAGAGTAACTAATACTCTTGATACAGCGATTGGTGATAACGCTCTTGTAGAGACATACTATAAGGGAGGTAAAGAGCCTACTGTCGGTCAGACTTATTACATCGACTTCACTAGAGATCGTTCGAGTTTCAATACGAGGACTTTCACTAACCTTGCCGATGTTGTTCGTACTTATGGTGAGATTTCTCTTGAGAACACCTTGTCAATGGGTGCGTTCCTTGCGTTCTCTAATGGAGCGACAGCACTTGCTTGTAAGCAAATCCAACTCGATACAGGAGTAGTTTCACCTACTGAAGATCAGATGTTGATTGCAGTTCAACAGATTGAGGGTGAGATTGTACCAGGTCTTTCGCCAAGTGTGATCGTACCTCTGATGCCAGCTTCGACAGCACTTCTCTCAGCGATTTCTAATCACTGTGATGTTCAGTCATCATTGCGTTATCGTTCAGAGCGTAGGGCTGTTCTTGGTTGTGCTGTAGGTACTCAGCCTCGTGATGCTCAAGCACTAGCTCAAGCAACAGGGAACTCTCGTATATGTTTGGTATATCCAGATATTGCTAACATTCGTTTTACAGACTCTCAAGGTGTGGCTCAAAGCTACTTTGTTGGTGGTGAGATGGTTGCAGTTGCAGTTGCTATGGCTACCTCCAATCCTACGATTGACTCAGCAGAGCCTTGGACAAACAGGGTTATTAATGGGTTTACTGATCTTGGTCGTATCCTTGATGATGTTGACGCTAATACAACAGCTAACGCAGGTATCACCGTTCTCAAGCAGACCCCACAAGGTATTCAAGTTAGACATGGTTTGACCACTAACATGACTTCTGTCCTTACCAAGACTCCGACTGTTGTTCAGATTGCCGATGATGTTCACTTGCGTGTTCGTAATCTTTGTAATCGCTACATCGGTACTAAGTTTGTTCCGAATACGATTTCTCAGATCGAGGGTCGTGTGAATGGACTCTTTAAGCAACTGGTTAGAGATCAGATCATCTCGACTTACACAGGTCTTACTGTAGCCACCGACCCTAACGACCCAACAGGTCTTTTGGTTGATGTGTTTTACAAGCCTGTATTCCCTCTCCTTTACATTCAGTTCACCTTTACTGTACAAGGTAGCTAAGTAGAGGAAAGTCCTCTCTAAGAGCAATCTAGGGGCAATCTAGGGGTTACCTTTACAGCCTATAAGAATATTATGTTCTTATAGGCTGTAAGAATAATTCTTCAACCTGCTCGTATTGAGCGAGAGCAATCGCCTTGAGGAAGTCTGCTCTAGTCGAAAGGTTCTTGCGAACCCAATCTTTTGCATCCTTGAGTGTGTTCATTGTGGTTGAAGACAGTATGATCGAGTTATCCCTGTGTGTACTCGTAAGACCAAAGACAGTATACTCTGAATAAAGGCGGGTTGTGTCTGATATGTGGGTCTGGTGTTTGTCGATATATCCAACAAAACAACCATCAAGAAAGATGTTCCATTGCCATCTCTTGTTCGGGTTTTGATTACAGATTAGAAGCATTTTTCTTCTCCTTGTTGGAAGTGGTTGGCGAGGGGTTTTAAGACTGAACCTGAACCCTTTTGATATAGTGTTTGAGGAAACTGCTCATGTCACTTGTGCATCGCTCTAAGTGGTCTTTAACCAACTTAGTATGCTTACGCTTTACACTAGCGTCTGAGGAGGTGCAGGAGTATCGGCTCAACATCGGTTGAGTGAACTTAAACTGCTTTACCAAGTGCCTTTCACCACTCATGGTCATAGCGTTTAAGTTCACTACCCATTGATTGCCCCAGACCCCTGATGAGATCGAGTCCCCACCTAAATTCGTCCCAAGCGTTTCTTTACCCTCCCGACTTGAATAGAGACTGAAGTCAAGAGAGATCACATCACCTTTTGCGAGGTCGATTCGACCTAAACTCATGCCCTCAGATTGCAAGTCTGATCCTGATTCTGAGACACAGTGAGCCACGAGATCTTGGATCGAAAAGATCCGATCTGTGGTTGCTTGTTGGTAGTATCCTAGTGCATTTTTGTTTGTGGTTTTAAAAGTAAAACTCATAGTTGTTCTCCTTGTTGGGAGTAGGTGGGGGGTTTCAATATGGTTCAGAGAGCATCCACGCCAACCTGAGCAGGCTGGCAAGGATGATCGGTAATGAGAGAAAAAAGATAACTTCCATGATGTTCTCCTAGTGGGGAGTAGGTTAGTGGAGCGATCATGCTCACATTAAGTATATAGATAAGGGGTTACAGTATTGTAAGTATTTGATAGATAAGGGGCTTAGTGAAAGCGTAACCCCTTATCTATCGTCTAGTGTAGCCCGAACAACTCTTGAAAGGAGAAACAAAATGGCTAGTAAGAAACAAGACTCCCATAAGGCTCAAAAGGCTTCTCTTCGTAAGGCTCACTTCGCAAATGGAGGTAGCACCAATGTTTGGTGTGGGAAGTCAAATGCCCACCAAGACCGTAAGAAGGCTCGCAACAAAAAGGCTTGCCGACAGAAAGTTCGAGGTTGGTGATGGGGTGTTCGTGACCCCTTATTTATTAAATCTCTTGAAAGGAGAACACAAATGAAAGAGTTATCAAAAGCAGAGGCCATCTTTGAAACAATAAAAAATGCTATTAATAGCATTGACATCAATGCCTTAAACACCATCAATTTTGGTGGTTATCAAACAGAGGTTGATGGGGGTGAGATACTCGTATCTTGGGATAATGGAGATTTTATTGTTGGGTATGATCCTCATTGTCTCATCTTTGGAGTAAAAGAAATAGCAAGAGCTCTCCCTAAAGCAGAGAGCGACACCCCATTTAACCTCACCCCCTCTTATTGTAATGGGATAATCCAACTGATCACCATCGGTGATTGGTGTTATGACGCTTAGTCTCTTGAAAGGAGAAAACAATGCCAAAGAAAATCGAAAAGACATCATCATGTGGAACTTATGACTTCCTCCGACCTCAACTCGCCAAAGGCTCTCACAAGGGCAAGAATGTCCTTGAGAAGATCGCAGGGTCAAGTCAATGGGTGGGCGAGATGAAGCTAGACGGACACCGTATGCTCGTTGGTCAAACCTGTGCTTGGAGTCGTATAGGCAAGGACATCGCTCGTATGGATCATATCCAAAACGAGTGTCCAGTAGGCACTTTACTCGATGGGGAGATTTTGCCGAAGCAAGGAGCAGAAGGTTCTGATCGAGTCTCTAATCTCAGAGCAGAAGACCCCACATCGCTTGGGTTCGTGGCTTTCGACATCCTCTACCATGAGGGTCAGTATGTCGGTGATCTATCTTGGGATAAGCGTAGGGCTATCCTTGAGTCTGTAATCCAGTGCAATAACATGGAGCATATCAGTTTGAGTCAGCTCTACTACATGAACGAGTGGACAACTGAAAACCTCATGGAGATCGCTTCTGATCGGGGGCATGAGGGTATCATGCTCAAGAAGGTGTCTGAACCATACAAGGCTAATAGTCGTAGTGCATGGGTGAAGCATAAGTTCACTGACACCCACGATGTGGTGATCGTTGACGCAAATGCAAAGCCTAGTGAGTGGCGAGTACGACCAGGAGAGGTCTATCGTCAAGATGGAAAACTCTACCCAGAGGGGCTTCACACTGATCCTTGGGTCAAGGGATATGTGGGATTAAACTATGGTTTCTATGACTCAAAAGGAAAGCTCCGTATCGTTGGATCTCTTGGAGAGACAGGACCTCGTGAAGACATGGAGCAATATGTAGGTCAAGTAGCTGAGATCAAGGCTTACGGTCAATACCCTACAGGAGCGTTGCGACACCCTGTGCTTGAGCGTTGGCGTGAAGATAAGCTACCAGAGGAATGTACCTTTGAGTTTGGAGTGATCTAATGGGAAAGCCGAGTCTTTTAGTAGTCAAGAGCAGAGTGAAGATCGACCCTACATTTGAGAACCATATAGGGTACATCGACTTTAGTTTTGCGAATCGAGAACACAAAAAGTTTGAAGGTGTCTTTCTCCAGATCTTTGGTTCTACTGACCGAAAGACACCGATACTTAGGAGTAGTATGACTCAAAGCCAGACCAAGCTCACAAATAACATCTCTATGAACTTAGTTGACTACGATGGGCTTGATGTAGGCTCGTTCTTAGAGAGCTTAGAGGCAGTCTTCAATGTGGTCGAGGGCTGACTTAGAGACATAAACAGGTGTATGCTCACCCCAATATGCACCGAGTACATTAAACTCAAACCATTCAATAGCCATTGTGTGAGCTTCCTCTTCTGAGGTTTCTTTGTCTTGAAACTCTTTAACCCAGTGAGAAATCATAGCGTCTAGGTCATAAACGAGTTTGGGAGTTCCTTCTGCCACTCCGAGAATCATCGTGTCGAATGTTGATCGTGGTTCAAGATATATAAGTTCTTCCATTTTTGTTGTTCCTTTGAGGGTCTTTTTTGTATAATACCTTTGTGAGTGTTGTTGAACGCTTCAAAGATCTTTGAAATCTCGATATGAACTTAACTTTACATTAGTAGCTCAGTGGAAGAGCAACACTTTCCTAAAGTGTAGGTCGTAGGTTCGATCCCTACCTAGTGTATTACCCCCCTCTACTTTCTTTTATTTTGCCTTGGATGAAAGAAAGAATGGGTAGAGGGGGGTCTAACACAAGGACGGTAAACTCACAAAAGCCCTTGATCGTGAGGAACTGAGAAAGAACAAGGTAGGTCAAACTCTTAGACCTAAGAAGCTAAGGAACTTCTCCACCACACTTAAGAGTACAACATTGAAATAGGAGTATAGTCATGGGAAACCCTAACTATCCATCTTCGACTGGTCGCCCTAGTGGCGGTGGTCGAGGTAACGCACCAAAGTCTAAATAGTTTAGATTTTGAGGAGATTCGTTGTATAATAACTCGCCCTTCACCTTTCTCATAGGTGTCTCCACTTTGTTGTTCCGTAAAGTAGGGCAAAACGGAGCTTTTAGCACCAATAGCTCAGTGGAAGAGCATCGGCCTTCTAAGCCGCAGGTCGTAGGTTCAAATCCTACTTGGTGTGCTCGCTTAATTGGTATTCTCCTCTAGTGATTCTCTTTATAGGGGTTTTGTCTCTTCGAGGTGGGATTCTGGTTCGATTCCAGATTGAGCGACCATTTTCTGTTCTTTTATAGGAACTCTTCAAACAGACGCATAGGGAGAATGGAGAAACAGATAAGCGTTTGCTTTGGTCTTGTCTGGGGGTTGTTTACGCCTCTTATTGCCACCGTTAAAGAGGATAATAGCTCTTGGGGAACTATGAGTTCGCAACATAACCTAACCAAGAGGGGTGCAACCCATAAATGTACAATGGTGGAGTAGGGCATTACGCTGATGCGGACAAGGCATTGAGGAAGTCTGCTCATTCCTCTCGTTCACCTATTCTTTATCTTGTTATAAAGAATAGGTGAGCCTATAACCTCTTGGTTGGGGAGATAACTAGACCCTGTATTGTGTTCTTCGTGGTTGATGGACACAGTATGGTTATCGCTAGATTTCTAGTAAGGGTCGCTTATGTACCATGTAGCTTAACGAATAAAGCCTTGTCATAGTAGGCAAGAGAACTAGGTGTGAGTCCTAGCGGGTACACTTTGTATTGGCGAAGATCATTTGTCTGCTGTAAAAGTTTGGCTGGCATTAGTCTTACAGAAGTTCCTCTTTTACTACTCGGTCGAAATCTGCAAACTAGAGGGGCGTAAATGACGAATGTTCTTCGTAGCGGGGATAATCAAATTTTGATACTTCCTAACACCCTCTTGAAAGAGAGGGCGTTAAAATTACTAGGTATAACGCCAGTGTTGTGGCTCTACGCTGATCGCAGTATGCACTTGGAGGGTCTAAGCCTACCCTACCCTAAGACTCATTCAACCCTTACTCGTTTAAGGGGGGCGAGCTTACCATAGCAGACCGAAAATTGCCCTGTGGTTTTCGTGGGGCATAACTTACTATAGGGATAGGAAATCTAGCCCTTTGGACAGGTACTCCTAAGACATCAGACTGTAAATCTGACCTCTTAGGAGTACGCAGGTTCAAATCCTGCCCTGTCCATTATAAATGACGCCAGTTTAATGTAAACCTTGTCCTACCGTCCACAGCGTGAACCATGATTTTTTTATTTCTTGAAATCGCTCTTCTTACATCATTCGGATGTGGAGCATGGACTTTAGTGCCTAAATCTCTTGTATTATAATCAGAAAGAATTTCTATTTTATTATACCTTTCGAGTCCTTCCATAACATTATCAAGATAGTTAATCCTTTGTCCTGCTGACTTCTCAAGACGAGCAACCCTCATCTCAAGCTCATTAATGATTTCTGAAGCTGATCTTCTCATAATGGTTTCTCCATTGTAGTTAAGGTTAAAGAGATCACTTATGAGAAGAGATAAATAAACTATTAAAAGGAACTTCACATGAGTACAAAGTCTACAATCACACATGGTGATGAGTTTCATATCTACCAAGAGATGTTTGAGGGTGAGAATGCCTACCTCCAAATAGATAAACATGGAGGGTTCGTTCAGATCATCGGTAATGGGGTCACTGTAAGCCTCCCTCCTAGCCTTTTAGACCAGATCGCAAGGGGTTGGCTAGAGAACCGAGAAAAGTTCGACACAGAGACAAACTACGACTCCCTTATGGAATCTCGTCATATAGAGAGTTTGAAGAAGCTACGGCCTGAGTCGTAACCCCTTATCTATTGAGTAGTATAAGCAACTCTTAAAGGAGAACCAACTATGTCAGATCACATCAGCCCAATCGTTTGGTCTAAGCCTGTAGGCAAGGCCGCTGAGACTAACGCATCTCGTATCGCTCGCATCAAGTCATACCGAGATGAGCATACCACAATCCTTGCAAACGGGGTTCGTCCAATCCCTAAGATCGAAACTATCCTCAACATCCTCAACTGCCACGATATGTTTG